>TARA_R110001606_G_scaffold3642_25_pt1 | contig 59487 bp, 58 predicted proteins | sample TARA_R110001606 | Tara Oceans TARA_R110001606 (sample SAMEA4398315) | marine metagenome | biome: Polar Biome; feature: [SRF] surface water layer (ENVO:00010504); material: water (ENVO:00002006), including particulate matter (ENVO:01000060) such as... | depth 5 m
CAATGGCGTCATCGACGACCAGCCCGATGGCCAGCACGAGCGCCAGCAATGTCAGCACATTCACCGAATAATCGAGGGCCGCGAGAATAATCAGTGTGGAAATAATCGATACCGGTATGGCGACGGCAGGAATGAAGGTCGCCGCAACGGAGCGCAGGAAGAAGAAGATCACCAGAATCACCAGCACCATGGCGATGCCGAGGGCGATAAACACTTCCTTGATCGACTGGCTGATGAAGACCGACTGATCATAGGATGTCTTTATACTCAGGCCATCAGGCAAGCTGCGCTGCAACTGAGCGACAATTGCCTTCACCCCGTTCGCCACCTCCAGCACGTTCGCTCCCGACTGGCGAACAATGCCAAGCCCGACGCCCGCCCGCCCGTTCACCCGAAGGTTCGTCCGGTCATTTTCCGGCGCCACCTCGACCTGGGCGACATCCCCCAGACGAATACGACCGGCAGCTTCGTCATAAATGATGATCTGGCGGAATTCTTCCGGTGTTCTGAGGTCGGACCGGGTCTTGATGCTGAATTCGCGCATACTCGATTCGATCCGGCCCGAGGGAATTTGCACATTCTGCGCCCGGATGGCCGCCTCGATATCGCCAATCGTCACTCCACGCGCCGCCATCGCCGCCGGATCCAGCCAGATGCGCATAGCATAGCGGCGGGCGCCGCCAATGCGGACCTGCGCCACACCGTTCACGGTGGAAATCGCATCGACCAACGACCGCTCCGCATAATCCGTCAGCTCAAGTTGATTAAGCCGGTCACTGGTCAGCGACAGCCAGAGGATTGCCTGGGCGTCACTCTCGGACTTGGAGATACGTGGCGGATCCGCCTCTTCGGGCAGCAGGTTGGCGATGCGGGCAACTCGGTCGCGCACATCATTTGTGGCGGATTCAATGTCCCGGTCCAGGCTGAATTCCACATTGACGGAGGAATACTCCTCCCGGCTGCTCGACCAGATCCGTTCAATCCCGCTGATCCCGGCGATTGAGTCCTCAATCACTTGCGTGATCTGGCTCTCGATGATCTCTGCCGCCGCGCCGCGGTAACTGGTCTGGATGGAGACATGTGGGCTATCCACATCCGGATATTCCCGCACACTCAGGGACTGGAATGAAAACAGGCCGAACAGCACCAGAACAGCCGAACAAACAATGGCGAGGACCGGCCGCTTGATGGCAAGTTCGGGGAGTCCCATCAGGAAGCCTGCGACGTCTGGACGGCCATGCTGACGTCAACCGGCGCCCCGTCTTTTACTTTTTGCAGCCCCTCGACGATCACCTGATCACCTTCATCCAGTCCCTCAACAATTTCGGCGAAACCATTGATACGGCGCCCAAGCTTAATTGGCGTGCGCATCGCTTTTCCATCGCGGACCGCATAGACGAGCGGGCCGGATATCGTCAGGACAACAGCCTCCTCTGGCACCATCAGGGCATTCTCGTCAATACTAACCTGCAACTGAACCGAGAGGAACATGCCCGGCTTCAACAACGCTTTGTCATTGGGGACAACTCCCCGGACCCGGATCGCCCGGGTCACGTCATTGACCCGGGTCGAGATTGTCTTGACGGTGCCGTCAAACACCGCGTCCGGATAGGCGACACTCTGGGCGTTGAAATTCTGCCCTGGCTGGACATCCGCGACGCGATTTTCCGGCAAATCGAAATCGACCTTGATCGTTTCCGTATCATCCAGCGTCGTGATCGTGACGCCCGGCTGCACCAGAGAACCAACGCTGACTTCGCGAAAACCGAGGACACCGGAAAAGGGCGCCACGATCCGATAATCATTGATCCGCGCCTTCTGCGCCTCAACGGCTGCTTCTGATGCCAGAAGTTCCGAATACAGCAGATCAACCTGCGCCTTCGCCACGTTGCGGGCTTCATAAAGCTTGAGGGCCCGGTCATAGAGTTTCCGGGCATTATCCCGTGCGGCCTGCGATTCGTTGAGATTAGCCCTAAGTTCCGTGTCGTCCAGCTGAACAAGCAATTTGCCAACCTCGACCTTCTGTCCTTCGGAAAAATTCAGCGTGCTGATCTTGCCGGTTACCTTTGAGGTGATCACGACAGATTCATTGGCCCGCGCCGTGCCGACGGCCGTAATATTGCGGGGCAGCGGGCGATTGACAACCGCCGAAACAATGACGCTCTGCGGGCGCTGCGGGCGTGTTTTCGCCTCCGGCGTTTCATTACCATTCCCCAGAAAGGGTAGACGATCCTGATACTGCCAGGCGCCGTAGCCGAGAGCAGCAACGACCAGAATGATGATTAATTGTGCTGTTTTACCCATTAAAATCCAGTTTCGCTCCGCCTATATCATAACAGAATTGGGCGTGAATTGCTTGAAAAGCAACAAAAAAATCTGCACATACTATAAATTGATCACATCAGGAAAACGGGACGAAGCCAGCATGACGACCTATCTTTTCACCCATCGGGATTGCCTGTTTCACGACACCGGTACCGGGCATCCGGAACGGGCCGATCGGTTGCGTACTGTCCTGCATCAGCTGGATCTGGAAAATTTTCCGATGCTGGAACGCCGCGATGCTCCGATGGCGACGCGCGAACAGCTTGCCCTCGCCCATACACCGGCCCATCTCGATCTGATCGCGGCCCGGGCACCACAGGCGGGAATCATCAATCTCGATCCGGATACCTTCATGTCGCCGGGCTCCGAAAATGCGGCGTTGCGAGCCACGGGCGCGGTGATCGCCGCCGTTGACGCGGTGATGGAACAGCCGGACACAAACGCCTTCTGTGCCACGCGGCCGCCCGGACATCACGCCGAAGCCGATCGCGCCATGGGCTTCTGCCTATATAACAATATCGCCATCGGCGCCATTTACGCGCGGGAGAAATACGGGCTTGAGCGGGTGGCGGTCGTCGATTTCGACGTGCATCACGGCAACGGGACACAGGATATTTTCGAGGCCGACGCCAGTCTTTTCTACGCCTCCTCCCATCAGGCGCCCTTTTATCCGGGCACCGGCGCGGCCAGCGAGTCCGGAGTCGGGAATATCGTCAATGTTCCGCTGCCAGCGGGAGCTGGTTCAGCCGAGTTTCGCGCTGCCTATGATGACGTAATTTTTCCGGCTCTCGCCCGCTTCGATCCGCAGATTCTTCTTGTTTCAGCGGGTTTCGACGCCCACGAAAAGGACCCGCTCGCCAACCTTAACCTGACCGGAGCGGATTACAGCTGGATATCGGAAAAGCTGATGGCAGTTGCGGACAAGCATTGTGAGGGGCGTCTCGTCTCGGTTCTGGAAGGCGGCTATGACCTTGAAGGGCTGGCAGAGGGGGTCGACGCCCATGTGAAAGCGTTGCTCCGAGCCTAAGAGAAAGGTATAAGGTGGCAAAGGAGAAATCATGTCTGAAAAGAATAGTCAGGAAATCCCTGCAGATATCGCCAAGATGAGCTTCGAGGAAGCCTTGCAGGAACTGGAACAGATCGTCGAAAAGCTCGATTCCGGGCAGGTCGATCTCGATCAGTCGATTGATATCTATACCCGCGGCTCGCTGCTGAAACAGCATTGCGAGGGCAAGCTCCGCAGCGCACAGGAGCGTGTGGACAAGATCGTCGGCAAGAACGGTAACCTGTCGGTCGAACCGGCGAACATTGAATAGACATGCATATCCCGGATTTGAGATAGCAACATGGAAAGTGATTTCGCCAAGGCTCTCCGTCAGACGGCAGACCTGATGGATCGGGAGCTACGTGAGTTCCTGCCCCTGAATGAAGGACTGGAACAGCGGCTCTATGAGGCCATGCGCTATGCCGTCCTCTCCGGCGGCAAGCGGCTGCGCGCCTTTCTGGTGATCCAGGCTGCCGATCTGTTCGCCGTGCCGCGGTTGCATTCGACGCGGGTCGCCTCGGCGCTTGAGATTGTCCACAGCTATTCCCTCATCCATGATGACCTGCCCTGCATGGATGACGATGACCTGCGCCGCGGCAAGCCGACGGTGCATAAGGAATTCGATGAGGCGACGGCGGTTCTCGCGGGCGATGCGCTGCAATCCCTCGCCTTTGAGATTTTAGGTGATGCTAAAACCCATTCTTCGGCGGAAGTCCGGGTTCAGCTGGTCGCGAAGCTTTCCCGCGCCATTGGCGTGCGGGGCATGGCGGGCGGTCAGGCAATGGATATCTATGCGGAGCAGGATGTCATCGATATCCTGACCATTACCCGCCTGCAACGGCTCAAGACCGGGGCGCTGATCTCCTTCGCCTGCGAGGCAGGCGCCATACTCGGTCATGCCTCGCCGCCGCAAGCGCAGGCCCTAAAGGCCTATGCCCATGATTTAGGGCTGGCCTTTCAGATTGCAGATGACATATTGGATACGGAAGGCAGTCCGGAGGAACTGGGCAAGGCGACCGGCAAGGACGACGCCGCAGGCAAGGTCACTTTCGTTTCCCTGATGGGACTGGAGGAAGCGCGGGTCCATGCCGGCATGCTGGTTGACCAGGCGATCGCCCATCTGGATAACTTCGGACCGAAGGCGGACCTGCTGCGCGACGCGGCACGCTTCACGATTGAACGACGCAATTGAGTACGGGTGAGTAAAGTGACAAAAAGACCGGAGACCCCCTTACTGGACACAATCGCATATCCGAAGGACATGCGGGACCTGACCCTGCCTGAACTAGTGGAACTCGCCGACGAACTCCGGCAGGAGACGATCGATGCGGTCTCGGTCACCGGCGGGCATCTCGGTGCCGGGCTGGGCGTGGTCGAACTGACCGTGGCGCTGCATCATGTCTTCAATACGCCCGAGGACCGGCTGATCTGGGATGTCGGGCATCAATGCTATCCACACAAGATCCTCACTGGGCGGCGGGACCGTATCCGCACTCTGCGCCAGCCGGACGGCCTGTCCGGCTTCACCAAGCGCGCCGAGAGTGAGTATGACCCCTTCGGTGCGGCACATTCCTCGACCTCGATTTCCGCCGGGCTTGGCATGGCGGTCGGGCGTGATCTGCAGGGGCGCGAGAACAATGTGGTGTCGGTTATCGGCGACGGCGCCCTGAGTGCGGGCATGGCCTATGAAGCGATGAACAACGCTGGCGCCATGGATGCGCGCCAGATTGTTATTCTCAATGATAACGACATGTCTATCGCACCGCCCGTGGGCGCCATGAGCGCCTATCTCTCCCGACTCCTGTCTGGCAAACCCTACCGTAACCTTCGGGAGCTGGCCAAACAGGTCGCCTCCCTCCTGCCGGATCCTCTGGAACGCACGGCCCGGCGGGCGGAGGAATTCGCGCGCGGCATGATGACCGGCGGCACCCTGTTCGAGGAACTGGGATTTTACTATGTCGGACCGATTGACGGCCACAACCTCGAGCATCTGATCCCGGTTCTGAAAAATGCGCGGGACTCAAAATACGGGCCGATCCTCATCCATTGCGTGACACAAAAGGGCAAGGGCTATCCTCCGGCGGAAGAAGCGGCGGACAAGTACCACGGTGTTTCCAAGTTCGACGTGATCACCGGCGCCCAGGCGAAAGCGACACCGAACGCCCCCTCCTACACCAAGGTGTTTGCCCAGAGCCTGATGTCAGAGGCCCGCAAGGACGATAAAATCGTCGCCGTGACCGCCGCCATGCCCGACGGAACCGGCCTTGATCAGTTCGCCGGTGAATTCGCCGACCGCTGCTTCGATGTCGGCATCGCCGAACAGCATGCGGTGACGTTTGCGGCCGGTATGGCAACAGAGGGCCTGAAACCGTTCGTTGCCATCTATTCCACCTTCCTGCAGCGCGCCTATGACCAGGTCGTTCATGATGTCGCGATCCAGAACCTGCCCGTGCGCTTCGCGCTGGACCGGGCCGGACTTGTTGGCGCCGACGGCGCGACCCATGCCGGAAGTTTCGATATCACCTATCTCGCCACCCTGCCCAACATGATGGTCATGGCCCCGGCAGACGAGGCGGAGTTGAAACACATGGTCGCGACCGCCGCCGCCTATGACACGGGACCCTGCGCCTTCCGCTATCCGCGCGGTGAAGGCGTCGGCGTCGAAATGCCGGAAGACGGCGAAATCCTTGAAATCGGCAAGGGGCGCGTTATCAAGCAGGGCTACAAGGTCGCCATTCTCTCTTTTGGCACGCGGCTGAAAGAAAGCCTCCTCGCGGCGGAGGAACTGGAGGCGAAAGGCATTTCCACCACCGTGGCCGATGCCCGCTTCTGCAAGCCGCTCGACAAAGAGCTAGTTAAGAAACTGGCAACACATCACGATGTCCTGATTACGGTGGAAGAAGGGTCCGTTGGCGGTTTCGGCAGCCATGTGATGCAATTCCTCGCTCTCAATGGCCTGCTCGATGACGGACTGAGGGTCCGCCCGCTCTGCATGAAGGATATCTTCATCGATCAGAACAAGATCGACGACATGTATGAACAGGCCGGTCTGAGCAAGAGGCATATTGTGGCGACAGCCCTGTCCGCGCTCGGAGTGGAAACGGCATCGGCGCAAAACCGCTCTGCCCTCTAGACCCGCCCCATGACCGACACTCCGCAACGGCTTGATCTGGCGCTGGTAGACCGCGATCTCGTCAAAAGCCGCGCAAAAGCGCAGGGTCTGATCGCGGACGGCCGGGTTTCTATCGATGGCACGGTCACGACAAAACCAACCCGCAAGGTTACTTCCGAAATGGAGATCACGGTAACGATGCCCGAGATTGACTGGGTCGGGCGCGGTGCGCACAAGCTGATCCGCGCCCTCGATCATTTCAATGTTGATCCGGCCAATTGCATCGCCGCCGATATCGGCGCCTCCACCGGCGGATTTTGTCAGGTCCTGCTGGAACGCGGCGCGACGCGGGTTTATGCCGTCGATGTCGGCCATGGCCAGCTTGATCCAAGAGTTGCGGAAGATGGCCGCATTATCAATCTTGAAAAAACAAATGCGCGAGACCTCTCGGCGGCGCTGATCCCGGAACCGCTCGATCTTATCGTCGCGGATGTCAGCTTCATCTCCCTGAAGAAAGCACTGCCCGCCGCGCTTCTACTTGCCGCGCCCGGCGCGCATCTGCTCGCCCTCGTCAAACCGCAGTTTGAGGTGGGAAAAGGCAACGTGGGCAAGGGTGGCATCGTCCGCGATGAGGCGCTGGTCAAGCGTGTCCCCACTGAAATGGAAAGCTGGATCAATGCGCTCCCCGGCTGGCGGTCCCTCGGTGTGATCGACAGCCCGATTGCGGGATCGGACGGCAACCGGGAATTCCTGATGGGAGCGCGTTATGGCGGTTGAGCTTGTTATTGATCATATCGGCGCGAGCGGTGACGGCGTCGCCACCCAGAACGGCCAAACCTTTTATGTTCCCTTCACCGCGCCCGGCGATCGGATAATTGCGACCCCGACAGAAGCCCGCGGCAAGGGTCAGGCCGCGACGCTGGAAGAAATGATTGCGCCCGGCCCGGACCGCATCAAACCCGCCTGCCGCCATTTCGAAACCTGTGGCGGCTGCGCGCTGCAACATCTGCCACCGGAGTTCACCGCCGAGTGGAAACGGCAGAAGATTATCGAAAGCCTCTCGATGGCCGGGATTACAGAGGCGGAGATTCTGCCGACTCTCACCAGCCCGTCGGGAAGCCGACGCCGGGTCGAGTTCATCGCCGCCAAACGCAAGAAAGGCGTGATGATCGGTTTTCGCCTGCGCCGCAGCCACCAGATTTTTGATGTCGGCGACTGTCCCCTGCTCGCGCCCGGCCTGCTCGCGCTGATCAAGCCGCTCCGGGCGATGCTGCCTGCCGTCCTGCCGCGCAATAGCACGGCGAAAGTCATGGCGACAATGACGAACAACGGCCCCGATCTGGTGATCACCGCAGACACCGAACTCGATCTCGGGATGCGCGAAGTGCTCGCAGCCTTCACCGCTGAAAATATGCTTGCCCGGCTATCCTGGCGGCAAGGCTCAAACAGGCCCCCTGAAGTCGTCTCGGCGCGCCTGTCGGCCGACATATCGCTCGCCGGAGTGGATGTCACCCTGCCCCCTGGCGGCTTTCTGCAGGCCAGCGAGGACGGAGAACGCACTCTCGCCGCCTTTGCGACAGAGGCCTTGGTGGGCGCCGGGCATAATGTCGATCTCTTTGCCGGGGTCGGCAGTTTCACCTTCCCCCTTGCGGATAGCGCGCGCATTCATGCGGTGGAAGGCGATGCGGAACTCGCGGGCGGCCTGCAGGCGGCGGCAAATCGGGCCATTCGCCCGATCACGACTGAGACACGCGACCTCTTCCACCGTCCGTTGCTCGTAGATGAGCTGAACAAGTATGACGGGCTGCTGTTCGATCCGCCGCGCGCCGGAGCGAAGGCGCAGGCGGAGGAAATTGCAAAAAGCGAGATACCGACCGTTGTCGCCATCTCCTGTAATCCGGTGACCTTCGCCCGCGATGTCGCCCTGCTAATCGACGGGGGATACAGCCTCGGACCGGTCCGCCCGGTGGATCAGTTTCTCTGGTCGCCGCATATCGAGATGGCGGCGGTCCTCCGGCGGCAATAGTCGGATTAATTGGGCAGAGTAAAGGGTTTCGCCGGGTTCGGCTGAACGGCACCAAAAATCGGTCCGCTTACATAGTCGATCTTCATCTTAAAGGCCGAGCGGGCGAGTGCGTCGTTGTCCAGCGATCGCCAGATGCATTTCTTCCCGTTTTCCCGCGCCCGCCGAAACAGGGTCTCTATCTCTGACATTTCCAGGCTTTCATGACCGGCCAGTGTCATCGCTATGATTGGCAGATCGCGAATGGCGGCGAAATCCGTCCAGTGCGGCCCAACCTCGAAGGTGAAGCCGAGAACGAGTTGGCGCAGGGACGTGAAAATCTGGCGATAACGGCTGTTAGGTACGCCGGATGCAATATCCTGCACATTAAGGATCAGATGTCGCTCCGTATAGCGCGGAAGGGAGGCGAGAATGCGGGCGTATTTGCTGCGGAAATAGCTGTTGGCCAGCGTCTCGAAATGAACGGTGAGGAAGATGACCGGCTTGTTGCCGGGACCGCCCAGCTTTTCAAGCACCGTACCGACCTCCCGGAGGATCACGCAGTCCATTTCCGCCCGGAGGCGCGGCGAGCCATTAAACAGTGGATCATCCTCGGTGACATCCTCCTTCTCGCCTTCCGTATCGGTCATGCTGACCGCTTCATACAGGCCGACAAAGCCCTTGTGGCGGTTGATGAGCGGCCGAAAGCGCACATTCAGCTCGGTTTCCCGCTCCTGAAAGCAGCGCGATTCCCGCTCTTTCGCCTTGCCGATGGCCTCGCGAAAGCATTTGACCAGTCCCTCGAGAGAGCGGATCTTGTCGAGGCCGTCAAAATCCCCGATCTCCAGCATCGCCGCCTCGACCGAGATCAACTCCCCGCCCGGCAACTCACCGAATAGTTTGTTCACAAGGTCCTGCGCGATGGTTTTCGATTTTTCCAGCGCCTGTTCCCGGGTTGCGTCGGCGAACAGCAACGCGAAATGCCCTTCATCCAGCGGCACGAAAATGTCGTGGCGGCCAAGCTTGCGGCTGATGAACGAGTCGGCGATTTCCATCACATTATGTTTGATCTGGCCCCATTGCTCGGCATATTGCGCCTTCACTTCGTCGAGGCCGATTATCTGGATACTGCCGGTGATAAGGTTTTCAAGGGCTTCGCGGTAAGTCTTGCCAAAGGGTCTTAAGAAACCGGTTGCTTCGCCAATTTCATAATGCTGCACGGTCGCGGCCTCGGACCCCGGCTTTTTAGGCTCGGATTGTCTGCCCTGATTGAAGTAGTCGGGGTTGATTTCCGACCGATGCCCGATTTCGTTTCGCATCTCCACCTTGTCTTTTACTGTTGCCACTAAATTCCTGAAATTCATGGGACAGTCCCTAACCTTAAATTTTGGCAGAATAGAGTGTAGAAAAGGTTAATTCGATGACCGGGCGACAGGGCGAAGCGAGCGGAAAATCGCCGGTTGCGCCGATGCCAGAGGACGGTTATTTTGCGGAGCAGCCGGCGCGCGTTCATTTTGGCCGGAATGAAGGAAAAAATGGCAGAAACTCCGCATTTTCTAGACACGTCCGGCCTGAATTGCCCGCTCCCGGTGCTGAAGGCCAGAAAGGCGCTCAAATCCCTGAAAGAGGGGGAGCGGCTCAGGGTGGTCGCGACCGATCCGGCGTCCGTCATCGACTTCCGCCATTTCTGCCATGTCAGCGGCTATATCCTTGAAAAAGAAACGAAAACCGATACCGAATTCGAGTATGTCATCGTCAAGACAGCGGCAACCGCGTCTTAACGTCCCTCATCCCCGTAGCCCTCGCCAGACGCTTCTGTCCCCTCACTGCCCTTAGACTCACCCGGCGGCAAAAAGGGATCCGGCTCATCGGCGCCAACACCGCGGTAAATCGACATGGACGGAAAGGCGAAGCCGGTCCCCGCCTGCTCGACAATGCCCTTGATGGCATAGGCGAAATCCTGCTTGATATCGAGCCAGTCGCCCCATTTCGTTGTCTTGGTGAAGCAATAGATCATGATATCGATGCTGCTGGCGTTAAAACTGTCGGTGACGACGAACATGGTCGCCTCCTCGGGCTGGGCGAAGTCGCTATTGCCGATCAGGTATTTCCGGATTTTATCCGTAATTTCCTGTAGTTGCGCAACACTCGTCGAATATTCGACACCAATTTTCCAGTAAATCCGGCGATGGGTCATCTCGGTGAAGTTGGTGACGGCACGGTCGGCAAAGGTCGCGTTCGGCACGATGGAGAGCGCCTTGTCGAAACGCCTGATCATGGTGGAGCGGAAACCGATTTTCTCGACAATCCCTTCGACCACACCGTCAACCAGCACCCAGTCTCCTGCCTTGAAGCGCTTCTCCGCCAGGATGAGAAAGCCGCTGATCAGGTTCTTGAACAAATCCTGCGCGCCAAGTGCAACGGCAACGCCGACAATGCCAAAACCGGCGATAACCGGCCCGACCTCGATCCCCCAGAGCTGCAACACCGTCGCCGCGCCAAGGCCGACGACAAGCCCCTTCATGATCTTGACGAGGAAATTGACCATCTCGGTCGAGAATATCTCCTCCAGCTTGCCGAGCAGGAAGGTCAGCGGACTGATGATGCAGTAGAGGCCCCAGAAAAGATTGAAAACGATCAGGGAGCGGATGATTCTGCCCGTCGCGGCCGTAAATTCCGCGTCATCGCCGAAGCCAGGAAGTTCCAGCGCGAAATAAACACCAACCACCACCGGGATAAAGCGGATGGGGCCGCGCAACGAAAGGACAAGCTGATCGTTGATCTTGCTGTCCGACTTCTGGGCATAATAGATGACACGGTTGATCACGAACCGGGTGAATATCCCGCGCACCAGCAGCGCCAGCAGAATGATCCCGAGGGCCGTGATCAGGGAGCTGAAATCAATGCCCTGATACCCGTAGTTCCAGACCTCTTTAACGATTTCCCAAAAATCCCGGATGTTGTTCACGTTCCGCCTATCCTGTTATTCGCATATCAAAATCCCTGCCCTGAATAACGAGTGACGCGCGCGAAAGCAAACATTGAGACACATTTTCTGTCCCGCCGACCGCTGAAATCAGGCGATCACTTTCAGCAGGTGATCGATATCCTGCTCACTTGTATTCCAGGACGTGACCAACCGAACCTCCGCGTCTTCATCCCTGCCGTTGCGGTAATACAGAATGTTGGAAACGGCCAGGCATTCCAGCGCCACCTCCGGTAGCTTCGCGAAAATAATGTTGGCTTCAACGGGATAGAGAACTTCGGCACCATTCTGCCGGGAGACACCCTCCGCGAGCCGCACGGCCATCTTATTGGCATGACCGGCAAGGTTGAGCCAGAGATTATCGGTCAGATAGCCATCGAGTTGGGCCGAAAGATAGCGCATCTTCGAGAAAAGATGCGCGCCGCGCTTGCGCCGGAATTCAAACTCCTGCGCCTTGTCCATATCGAAGAAAACAACGGCCTCGGCGCCCATCGCCCCATTCTTTGTCGCTCCGAAAGAGAGTACATCCACCCCGGCGCGCCAGGTGATATCGGCCGGCGCGCATCCCAGGAATTCCACGGCGTTGGCAAAACGCGCGCCGTCCATATGCACACAGAGGTGACGCTTGTGTCCAACGATGGCAATCTCGGCGATTTCATCGGGCCGGTAGACTGTGCCGCATTCCGTTGCCTGGGTCAGGGAAATGGCAGCGGGCTGCACATGATGGACATTGCCGCCACCAGCGCCCGCGATGACCTTTTCGAGTTCCTCCGCCTTCAGCTTGCCGCCCTCGCCCGCCAGCGGAACAAGTTTCGCGCCGCCGGTAAAGAATTCCGGCGCGCCGCATTCGTCCTTGTCGATATGAGCGAGCTGATGGCAGTAGATGGCGCCATAGGGCGGCACCAGAGCACTGAGGCCCAGTGAATTGGCGGCAGTTCCCGTGGCGACCGGAAAAGCCCGAAGGTCGCAGTCGAATATGCATTTCAGTTTCTCCTCGACCCCCTTTGTCAGCAAGTCGTTCCCATAGCTGAGAACCGGACCGGTGTTTGCCTTCTGAATCGCGGACAGGATCTGTGGCGCAACCGGGGCCGCGTTATCGCTTGCAAAATTAACAACCGGGACATTTTTCAAAACACGACCTCTTCGTGGGTTTATCTCATCGCCATGGGCAGGATATTCTTACATGCAGGTTACTGGATACCGTCTTTCTCCAGATTGAAACTGCCAAGGACTTTTCCGTCATTCAGCCGGATCACCAGAATGAGCCGGGCGGCCCCCTCTGTCCCGAGCGTGATGAACAACCGCTCCGGACCCGGTGAGAGACTGATCACGTCCATATCATCGGGAATGGGCAGGCGGATATCGCCAAAGGCCGCGACATCAGACCCCTTTCCCCTGTTTATTTCCGCCTCTTGCGCCATTTTCGGCTCGTCTATCAGGGAATCGGTTTCCGTTGCTGTCAGGCGCATAAATATGGTAACGCCTATGATGCCGGCAAACAGGACGATCAGAAATCCGAGAATCCCGACAATCCATTTCAGCAAGGTAAGATTTGGGCCGGGCTCCGGGTCTGTCTGATCTGACATGGTTACGCCTTATATGTTTACGAACAATTCTGGTTCATTTTATGCCATTTATTGAGGGCCTACATCAAGTTGAAGTTTTGGCAGGCAACGACGGCGCCCGGCTTGACCGGTTGCTGGCAGGCGCCCTTGCGGACCTCTCACGGAGTCGGATCAAGCCGCTGATCAAGGACGGCCTGGTGACCCTTGACGGGACCGCCGTAACTGATCCCTCGCGCCGGGTCCGAACAGGACAGATTTATATGGTGACGGTGCCGGACGCCGTGGAAAGCGAGCCGGAACCTGAAAACATCCCGCTGGACATCCTCTTCGAGGACGAGCATCTGATCGTTCTTAATAAACCGGCGGGGATGGTGGTGCATCCGGCGGCGGGGAACCGGTCCGGCACACTGGTCAACGCCCTGCTCCATCACTGCCGCGACAGCCTGTCCGGAATTGGCGGCGTGAAGCGTCCCGGCATCGTCCACCGGATCGACAAGGACACCAGCGGCCTGATGGTCGCGGCGAAGAATGACGCGGCGCATCAAGGACTTGCTGCGCTTTTCGCCGCCCATGATATCGAGCGGCGATACCGCGCCGTCGTCTGGGGGCGACTGTATCCGGCTCAAGGCGAAATCCGGGAAAGCATCGGCCGCGATCCGCATAACCGAAAACGCATGGCCGTGGTCACACAGGGCGGCAAATCGGCCGCAACCCGATACCGGCTGGAGGAGAACTTCGCCGATATCGCGGGACTGGTCAGTTGTGAGCTTGAAACCGGACGGACCCATCAGATCCGCGTGCATATGGCCCATATCGGCCATGCGCTTGTCGGCGATCCGCTTTACAGCCGCGCCAAGCGCAACCGCATCAGCAAACTGCCCGAAAACAGGCAGGAAATCATCCATGCCTTCTCCCGTCAGGCCCTGCATGCCGAAATTCTCGGTTTTGTGCACCCCGTCACAGACAAGCGCTTGATATTTGAGATAGATTTACCATCTGATATGAGGGGTCTGGTCGCGGCATTGAGGGGGTAAAACCCAAGTTTGTGACCAAGAACAGACCTTGAGTAGGCAGGAAATGAATCCGGGCCCGGTTTTTGAGCGTCTTGTACGGCGAAAATCGGGTGCCATGAAAAAGAGAGGGTCCTGAATATGACTACATCAACATTACCCGTATTAACGCCGGAAGGCGGTCTCTCACGCTACCTTCAGGAAATCCGCAAATTCCCCATGCTTGAGCAGTCAGAGGAATATATGCTCGCAAAGGCGTGGAAGGATCACAACGATACGGAGGCCGCGCATAAAATGGTGACGAGCCACCTCCGGCTGGTCGCGAAAATTGCCATGGGCTACCGCGGTTACGGCCTGCCGATCGCCGAGCTTATCTCGGAGGGCAATGTCGGCATGATGCAGGCAGTCAAGCGGTTTGAGCCGGAAAAAGGTTTCCGCCTGTCCACTTACGCCATGTGGTGGATCCGGGCAGCGATACAAGAATACATCCTGCGCACATGGTCCCTTGTGAAAATGGGGACAACTGCAGCACAGAAAAAGCTGTTCTTCAACCTTCGCAAGATCAAGGGACAGATTGAGGCCATTGATGAAGGCGACATGACGTCGGAGCAGGTCAAGACCATCTCCAAGAAACTCGGCGTGTCCGAGGATGAGGTGATCAACATGAACCGCCGTCTGACCGCGCCGGACCATAGCCTCAACGCCCCGATGCGCGCCGAGAGCGAAGGCGAATGGATGGACTGGCTTGAGGATGATACGCCAAACCAGGAAACGGTTTACGCCGAAAGCGAGGAGCTGAAAAGCCGCCGCGCCATGCTGGAAACCGCGATGGAGGTTCTCAATGAACGTGAACGCCATATCCTGACTGAACGGCGCCTTCGCGATGAGCCGCTCACCTTGGAAGAGCTGAGCCAGGAATATGACATCAGCCGAGAACGGGTTCGCCAGATTGAAGTCCGCGCCTTCGAGAAGCTACAACGGGCGATGAAATCGAAAGTGATGGAAGAGCGGCTGAACTAAACCCGCCAACGACATGAAAAAGGCGCCTGCCCTCAACGGCGGCGCCTTTTTCACGACCGGAACCGGGCTTTAGCGAGAAAAACCGCCGACAGCCGGCATATGGACTGCGCCGAGACGCGATAGCCCCTTCAGGACATTATCTGACGGATCGCCATAGACGGTCATCAGTTTCGGTGTGAGCACCTCCATAAAACGGCCTGCGAACTTGCTGCCAAAATTCCCCATATGGATAAGGGCCGCGTCGGAATCCTTAAACCTCTCAAGGATATGGCAGGTTTTCTTGTCCTCGCTCACGGACCATTCATAGTTGAGCGCATCGGGCTCGTCGGCCTTCGTCGCGTCCACCATTTCCGTCATCAGCTTTTCGAAATTTTCATATTCCCCGGGTTTGATCTCCAGCTGGAATATCCAGTACACATGCCCTGTCATTATTCTTCTTTCCTTTATTGACTATGCGAGCCGAGACTATGCCGAAACTGCCGCCGCATTTCCAGTGCAAAAGAAGAGAAATAAAGAGAGAGAGACCGCCGCTAGCGGCCCGCTTGCGAGTATTCTTTCATGTCGGTAACGAATTGTCCGCCCCATTCCTCGACAAGCTTGCTGCGCTGCTTTTCCAGCTTGGCAATATTGGCTTTCGCCTGCAGCTCATACGCAGAGAACACGACAATCGGAACGGCCCAGGCAAGGAAAACAGCTATCCCGGCGCCGCCAAACATGGAAAGCCACATATAAACATCGGACAGAAGCTTGAACGCCTCCCGGAAGGTCTGCCCCCGCTCCCACAGAATGCCAATTACCGGAATGATGCCTGCCAGATTGAAGGCCAGCATCGCCGCCAAAGCGCCGGTGCGCTCCGTTTTCAGCAGGATCGCCACCAGGCTCGGGATCATCCCTACGATCAGGATCAGCATCGTCGGCGGCGCAAATACCAGTCCCAGACCGGAAAAAACCATCACCCAGAAAAGCGCGATATTTTTCCCCGCACTACTATCGACTGCCTTCGCTGGTTGTTTTGCCTCTTTTGCCATGTCGCTATCCGATAAAGTAAAGGGCCGAAACGACCATGCTGGTCACCAGGGACGTAATCGCCAGAACCGATGTGATCCACGCGCCATACCGGTCGGCGGCATTTCGCCGCTGCTCCGTCCCGTTCGCTAGATACGTCGCCATCCGGTCCGCATTGCCCGCTGCAGCGAGCGCCCCCTGATACTCCTTGGCATCGGCGGCGAGTTGTCGTTCAATATCTGTCGCCCTCAACAACTCAGGAAGCGATCCGCTCTTTTTTGCGACCTGGAATCGCTGGTTAACAACCTCTCGGCGCAGGCGTGACATGATTTTCCCGAATACCGGTTTCAAAGTTTCTTCCGCCCATCGACAGAACCCCGGCAGCGGCGCCGGATGGGTCGCGGACTGCAATCGCGCAAAGAGTTTCAGTTCGATGATGGCATGGTCCGCGCTCCCGGGTGCACTGCCCGACATCGGTAGCAGAAACTGGTCAATACCCTTTGTTTTTGACGCAATGAAACCAGCCGCATGGCGATCAAACGGGTTCGCCTGCCCATTGGCGGAAACCATTTTTTTCTCCGCAACCTCAATGAATTCCCGGACGTTCCTCACATGATGTCCGAGCACGAGCGGGCTGAGGCACGGGGTATGCCGATTCAGCTCGTAAAGACATCTTTCCAATCCAAAACCGGGGTCCTTCTTCCGTCTCATATGCTCCTTGCAGGAGAGAACCTCGTCCTCGCTTATCCGATCAAGGCGCCGTCCATTGCTGCCGCCGGTTTGATCGGAGACGATATTGAGCAGTAGGCCGCTTTCAAAAAGCTCACCCAGAGTCTTCTTCAATTCCATATCGTCTTTATGAAAGGCCCAGAGCACCAGGCTTCCAAGGCCACCCAACGAAAAGGAGACATTGTTGAACCAGAAGGGCCCCTCCGGATCCAGCAGATAGGTCGCCTGGGCAACGGCGGTTGTGGCATTTCGTTTGTGGCGATTTGATCCGCCACTGGATTCGCTTTGGATACGGGAGATCTTGGTTGTCGTTTCCTCCTCCCTGAGCGCGCTTTTCACCCATTTCGCCAACTGGCCGTTTTTGACCAATTCCAGGGCCGCCATCGGTTTTGCCCGCATCGCCTGTGCCAGAAGACGGGGCGAGTTATACTCCTCTTCCCCGAAGGCCAGCTTGCTGAACCCCCGCCGGTCGCCACGCCCGCGACGCGGTGTCTCCTTTATCTTGTCCCGCCAGTCAACCAGCATTTCCGTGGTCCAGCGCGCCTGCACATCATCCTGCAATAAACCCGCAAGTAGGTCGCTGATACGCTGTGATAAGGTCAGGCCCTCGGTCAGGAAGGCGAAACTGCCGTTCTTGACTTTACCCGCAAAAATCTCGTCTGCGCTCATGTCCGCCGCCGGCAGCGCGCCGCCCAGCAGATGGACGATCAGGACACCGACCGCATAAATATCGTCCGCCGCGACCCCTTCGCCCCGGGCCATAGGATGCGCCATTGCATTTTCCAGCGTCTCGTAGACCACCGGCTGACCGGACCCCGGCGCCGAGGTGATCGCCTCGCCCAACACGACCTCTTGCCGTGCCTCATCCGCGAAAAAAAGATTGTCCGCATGTATTCCCCGGTGGGTTATCTTCACTTTATGGAGCGCCGCAAGGCATTGAGAGACCGGAGACAGGACCTGATCGAATATCTCTTTCTCCGTGACCGGACCGTTGGCCGCGTTAAAGAAAAGACCACCACGCGGCATATCGAAAACCGAGACATACCGGATATCCGTTTCTGAAAAGGGAACCGTCCCGCGTGCCAGAAACTCTATCATCCCCGGAATAAGGCTTTCGCTCATCCGCTCCGCCAGTCGTTGCCGGATCATGCTATAAGGATTTGAAATAACGCCGAAATATTCGGCGCTCGGATTCTGCGTGTCAAATGCCTGAACCGCCTGATTCTCGCCGCTTCCGAGAAAATCGAGACGCCGCGCCAGATCAATCCGGAAACGATCTCGCAGCACCGCATTATGGCCTTGGGCCACCGGTTCTGTCTCGCTTTCCATTGTCTCGGCAAGGCTCATCGCACGTCACATCGGTCCATCTGGTTAAAATCAGGACCCGATTGTCGCAATTGCGCGTTAAAATGGGGTTAAGTTCAGCCTTTGGCGAATGCGATCATCCCGCGTCCTAGTCTTCAAACGGATCGCGGACGAGAATGGTGTCTTCACGTTCCGGGCTGGTGGAGAGAAGCGCGACCGGCGCCTCGATCAGTTCCTCGACATGGCGGATGTATTTCACCGCCTCAGCGGGGAGGTCGGCCCAGCTGCGCGCGCCAAAGGTGCTGTCGCTCCAGCCTTCCATGGTCTCGTAAATTGGCTTGACCGCCGCCTGATCGGCCATGTTCGAGGGGAAATAATCGATTTCCTTGCCGTTCAGCTCATACCCGACGCAGATTTTAAGCTCGTCCATGCCATCCAGCACATCCAGCTTGGTCAGCGCAATCCCGGTAATGCCGCCGGTCTTCACCGTCTGGCGGACCATCACCGCATCGAACCAGCCACAGCGGCGCTTGCGCCCGGTGACAACGCCGAATTCCTTGCCGCGCTTGCCCAACCCCTCGCCAACCTCATCAAATAATTCCGTCGGAAACGGCCCTTCCCCGACCCGTGTCGTATAGGCCTTGGTGATGCCGAGAACGAAGTTGATTGAGGACGGGCCAACGCCGCTGCCGACCGCCGCCTGTCCGGCCAGCGTATTGGAAGAGGTGACGAACGGATAAGTGCCATGGTCATTATCCAGCATCGCCCCTTGCGCGCCTTCGAACAGGACACGCTTGCGCGCCTTCTTCGCCTCATCCAGGCGGCGCCAGACGATGTCTGAAAATTCCAGCACTTTCGGTGCAATTTCAATGAGTTGTGCGAGTAACTTGTCACCGTCCACCAGCTCCGCGCCCATCCCCTTGCGGAGCGCATTATGGTGATCAAGCAGGGTCGAGATTTTGCGTTTCAGCAGCGCCTCATCGGTCAGGTCACAGACACGGATGGCGCGGCGGGCGGCCTTGTCCTCATAGGCCGGGCCGATACCGCGGCGGGTCGTACCGATCTTGACGGCGGAATTCGAAACCGCATCCTCTCGCAGCGCATCCAGTTCCCCATGCAGCGGCAGGATCAGCGTCGCATTCTCGGCAATCTTAAGCGTCTCATGATCGACGGTCACACCCTGTGCGCGCACAGTCTCGATTTCCTTCACCAGCGCCCAGGGGTCGACGACAACGCCGTTGCCGATCACCGATACCTTGCCGCCGCGGACGATACCGGAGGGCAGCAGGCTGAGTTTATAAACCTTACCGTCGACAACGAGAGTATGGCCCGCGTTATGGCCGCCCTGAAAGCGCACAACCACATCGGCGCGCTGGGACAGCCAGTCAACAATCTTGCCCTTGCCCTCGTCACCCCATTGGGAGCCAACCACCGCTACGTTCGCCATAATCCTGTATCCTTGAATGCTTGTCTATGTCAGGAGAGTTTTTTGACGCCGTCGGCGCCGAAGAGATGTCCACAATGGAGGCGCCTGGCCTCCGCCTCGATATCCTGTTCCGGGGCCAGCCCCGCCACGGTTTTCCAGCCTTCCTGACGCAAGCCGTATCCCGCCTCAAGGGAGGTGCCGAAGGGCAGATACAGCCGGTCGTCGGTCACTTTGCGGGGCACCGCCCGCATCAGACTGTCGAGGAAAAGCGTAAAGCCGGAGGCATGTTCCCCGTCCATCAACAGATAACGTCCGCCCCGGCCAAGCTCCCCGCGTACACCGCGGGCAAAGACTGTAAAGCTGAGCCCCGTCTGATATTCGAAGCCGCGATACTCGCCGGGATCAATAGTGAGGGTAAGCTCCGGCGCGGCATTTTCCAGCTGTTCGACCACGCGTTTCAGCCCTTCCACCTGCGCCGCGCTCTCGGGCGGCAGGGAGAGAGCGTCAAGCGCAGCAATCGCCTGCTTTGCCGGACCTGACGCTTTCAGCAGGGCAATCAGGTTTGTTGACAGGGGCGTTTCAAAGTCGGCCAGCAACGCCGCGTCCTTGTGGTCGAGGGCAGCACGGGCGGATTGCGCGGTCTCCTCATCAATCTTCAGCTCGTTGCACAGGGTCGGCACCAAAGTCGGCAAGGTCAGGTCGATCGAGAATTTTTTGATCTCCAGCGCCTTCAGCGCCTCCGCTGCGAGCAGGATCAGCTCCGCATCCGCAGCGGTCTCGGCGGGGCCGATGAGTTCCACCCCGGCCTGCGCGAACTGCCGTTCCGGCCTGAGCTGGGTACCGTGTACGCGCAGGACCTGCCCGGCATAGGACAGGCGCAAGGGGCGCGGGTCCTGCTTCATGCGGGTCGTGGCAACGCGGGCGATCTGCAACGTCATATCCGTGCGGATGCCCATCATGCGGTGCGATGCCGGATCCATCACCCGGAACATTTTCGAGGCAAGCGCTGCCCCGGCACCTTCCAGGAGATGCTCTTCGAATTCAATCAGGGGGGGCTTTACCTGCTGATAGCCATTGCTCGCAAAAACCTCCATCAGGGTACGGTTGATGCGGGCCTCACGCGCAGCCGCGGGCGGGAGCATATCTGCCAAACCGGCGGGCAGCAGGCCTTTTTCGGAATAGTCATTCATTACGTGGGCCTATAAAGCATATTTCCCCGTCGTCGCCAACAGGAACAGCAAAAAAGCGGCACTTTTTGAGCGCCGCTTTTCCGAAGTCGCCCGAAGGCGTTCTATTTCGCCATTACCGCCTAGAATTTAAGCGGCTTCACCTGCGCCACATGCGGCAACTTGCACACATTTTCAAGCGTTGCGAGCGAGAGTTCCGAATCTATCTCGATCAGGGCAATCGCCTCGCCTTCCTGCTTGTGACGGCCAAGATGGAAGGTCGCGATATTGACCCCGGCATCGCCCAGAACCGACCCCAGCGCCCCGATGAAGCCCGGCTTGTCCTGGTTCGTAACATAGAGCATATGAGGGCCGATTTCCGCCTCCATATTGATGCCCTTGATGCTGACGATGCGCGGCCGGTTGTCTCCGAACAGGGTGCCTGCGATATCGCGCGTCTGATGCTCCGTCGTGATCGAGAGGCGGATCAGGGTCTGGTAATCCTCCTCCCGGTCATTGAAGCTCTCCGTGACATCAATCCCGCGTTCCTTCGCGACCAGCGGTGCATTGACCATATTGATGGTATCAAGCAACGGGCTCAGAAGTCCCTGTATGATGATCGAGGTGAGCGGCTTGGTATTCAGGCTTGCCGCCGCCCCTTCATACTCGATGCGGACAGACTTGATGCCGCTTTCCGTCACCTGCCCGGCAAAGCTGCCAAGCTGGGCGGCGAGTTCCATATAGGGTTTCAGCTTCGGCGCTTCCTCCGCCGTGACGGACGGCATGTTGAGCGCATTGGTGACGGAGCCGACCAGAAGATAATCGGACATCTGCTCGGCCACCTGGATAGCGACATTGACCTGCGCCTCATCGGTGGAGGCACCGAGATGCGGCGTCGTCACCACATTTTCCAGACCGAAAAGGATGTTTTCCTTTGCCGGTTCCTCGACAAATACGTCCAGTGCCGCGCCCGCCACATGGCCGCTTTCCAGAGCAGCTTTCAGGTCTTCCTCAACCACAAGGCCGCCGCGTGCGCAGTTGATGATCCGCACACCCGGTTTCATCTTGGCAATATTCGTCGCGTTGATGATATTGCGGGTGCTGTCGGTTATCGGCGTATGAAGCGAGATATAATCAGCGCGGGCAAAGAGATCATCGAGATCCATCTTCTCGACCCCGAGTTCTATTGCCCGTTCCGGCGACAGGTAAGGATCGTAAGCGGCGACTTTCATCTTGAGGCCGACAGCGCGATCCGCGACGATGGAACCGATGTTACCGCAACCGATAACACCAAGCGTCTTGCCGTAGAGCTCGACCCCCATGAACTTCGATTTCTCCCATTTTCCGGCCTGGGTGGAGGCATTTGCCGCCGGGATATGGCGCGAGAGGGAGAACATCATGGCGATGGCATGCTCGGCGGTGGTGATGGCATTGCCGAACGGCGTATTCATCACGCAGATACCGGCCGCCGTTGCCGATGGGATATCCACATTATCGACCCCGATACCGGCGCGGCCGATGACTTTCAGGTTGCTTGCCGCCGCAATAATCTCGGCGGTTGCCTTGGTGGCGGAGCGGACGGCAAGGCCGTCATACTCGCCGATGCAGGCTTTCAGCTCTTCCGGCGTCATGCCGGGTTTTTCATCTACTTCCACGCCACGATCGCGGAAAATTTCCGCAGCGCGCGGGCTCATCTTGTCAGAGATAAGGACTTTGACCATTATATCGATCCTTCGTTCAGGATTATTTCTGGAATGTGTTTTTAAGTGTCGCGTAGCCCCAGTCGAGCCAGGGCATCAATGCTTCAAGATCGGCTTTCTCCACCGTTGCGCCCGCCCAGATCCGAAGACCCGCCGGAGCGTCACGGTAATGCCCGATATCAAGCGCCGCGCCCTCTTTTTCGAGGATCGCAACAAGCTCTTTCGCCGCCTTTGGCTGATCGTCCGCGGCCAGCGCGGTGAACCAGTCATCGGTGATCTTGAGACAGACCGACGTGGTGGAACGGATCGCCGGATCGCTTGCCAGATAATCGACCCAGCCGGTTTTCGCAACCCAGTCGGAGATTACCTTCGCATTGGCCTCCGTGCGGGCAATCATGCCCTTGCCGCCGCCAATGCTTTCCGCCCAGGAAAGGGCGTCCAGCGCATCCTCGACCGCCAGCATGGAGGGGGTATTGATCGTCTCCCCCTTGAAGATACCATCAATGAGCTTGCCGCCCTTGGTCATGCGGAAGACCTTCGGGAGCGGCCATTCAGGTGTATGGCTTTCCAGTCGCTCGACCGCGCGCGGGCTCAAAACCAGCATGCCATGGGCCGCCTCCCCGCCCAGCACTTTCTGCCAGGACCAGGTCACAACATCGAGTTTTTCCCACGGCATCTCCATCGCGAACACGGCGGAGGTCGCATCGCAAATGGCGAGACCGTCGCGGGCTTCCGAAATCCAGTCGCCATTCGGCACACGCACGCCGGAGGTGGTGCCATTCCAGGTGAAGACGACATCGCGGGACCAATCGGTCGCGGCAAGGTCGGGAATTTCGCCATATTCGGCGGTGATCACCTCGGCATCCTTGAGCTTCAGCTGCTTGACAACATCGGTTGCCCAGCCGGAGCCGAAACTTTCCCACGCCAGCATGGTGACGGGGCGTGCGCCCAGCATCGACCACAGCGCCATCTCGACGGCGCCGGTGTCCGAGCCCGGCACGATACCGACCTTATAGTCATCGGGAATACCCAGAAGCGCGCGTTGCCGGTCGATCACGGCTTTCAGCCTGGCCTTGCCCTCGCTCGCGCGATGAGACCGGCCAAGAAACGCATTTTCAAGATTTTGGAGGGACCATCCGGGGCGCTTTGCGCAAGGGCCGGATGAAAACATAGGAGAGTTAGGGCGTCTCTCCGGACGCAATACTTCTGTCATAATAAACTAAACCTTCCAGTCTAGAGCATCCCGGTGGGGGGATGTGGCCCGCCGTTCATAGACAAAATTTCAAAAGGGAAGTCAACCGCTATTTTTGCACTGCGGCATAATGACGTCCAAATAGACCCAATTGTCACAACGACAATAAATTGCTGGCCTTCCGCCCTTTCCATAGGCGAATATGCAGGAAAACCAACAGTCCCGAGGTTCAATCATGATTCCCAACCAACGCCATCTTTTCGATATTCCGGACGACATCGCCTATTTCAACTGCGCCTATATGTCGCCGCAGTTAAAGGCGGTGCGGGCGGCGGGTCATGCGGGGGTGGACCGGAAAACGAGCCCCTGGTCCCTGACGCCCGCCGATTTTTTCACCGAATCGGAAACGGCGCGGGGATTGTTCGCAAAATTGGTGGGCGGGCGCGCCGATGATGTCGCGATTATTTCGAGCGCGTCCTACGGCCTTGCCATCGCGGCGAGGAATATTCCACTTCAAAAGGGTCAGAAAATCCTGCTGCTGGAAGAACAGTTCCCGTCCAACGTCTATTGCTGGAGCGAGCGGGCGGCCCAATGCGGCGCGGAGATTGTCACCATCCCCATCCCCGCCGATCATGACTGGACCGCCGCCGTGCTGGCTGCCATCGACGAGACTGTCGCCGTTGCCGCCCTGCCCCACAACCACTGGACCGATGGATCGCTTCTTGATCTGGAGGCAATCGGAGCGGCGCTCCGGGCAGTCGGGGCGAAGCTGGTGCTCGATATCACACAATCGATTGGCGCAATGCCTATCGATGTTGCCAAGGTGAAGCCGGATTTTCTCGTGGCCGCCTGTTATAAATGGATGCTCGGTCCCTACAGCCTTGGCTTCCTGTATGTCACGCCGGAGTTTCAGGCGGGCGAGCCGCTCGAATATAACTGGATCACCCGCGCCGGAGCGGAGGATTTTTCCGGGCTTGTCGACTATGCCGATGACTATCAGCCCGGCGCACGCCGCTATGACATGGGGGAGCGGGCGAATTTTTCCCTGATGCCGATGGCGATTGCGGCGCTCGAACAACTTCTCGACTGGGGCATTGCGGATATTCAAATGACGCTTGCCGCCCGCACGGCGGATATCGCCGGAAAATGCGAAAGTCTCGGCCTCATGCCGCTGCCGCAATCCCTTCGGGCCGGGCATTTTCTCGGCCTCAGGCGCGAGGGCGGACTGCCGAAGGGCCTGCTCGAAACACTGCTGGCGGAGGGAATTTATATCTCGGTGCGCGGCTCCTCCCTCCGGGTGACACCTCACCTCTTTAACAATGACGCCGACGTCGATAAACTGGTCGCGGCGCTCAAGAAAATCCTGTAGCGGAGATAAAAATGAATTTGAAACGACTGGGCAATACCGGCCTGAAAGTGAGCGAGCTGTGCCTCGGCACCATGACCTATGGCGATCCGAACTGGCGGGACTGGGTCCTGCCCGAGGAGGAAAGCCGCCCCTTCATCAAAAAGGCATTGGATTATGGCATCAACTTCTTCGATACCGCCGATATGTATTCTTTGGGGGTGTCAGAGGAGATTGTCGGCCGGGCTCTGAAGGACTATGCGAAGCGTGATGAAATCGTCATCGCGACGAAAGTCTTCAACCGCATGGGGAAAAGCCCGCTCTCCGGCGGCCTCTCGCGTAAGCATATCATGCATTCCATCGATGATTCGCTGAAACGCCTGGGGACCGACTATGTCGATCTCTACCAGATTCACCGCTGGGACTATGATACCCCGATCGAGGAAACGCTGGAAGCGCTCAACGATGTTGTGCGCGCTGGCAAGGCCCGCTACATCGGCGCTTCTTCTATGTTTGCCTGGCAGCTTATGAAGGCGCTCGCCATCTCGGAAAGGAACGGTTGGGCACGCTTTGTCTCCATGCAGAATGTCTATAACCTCGTCTATCGGGAGGAGGAACGCGAAATGCTGCCGCTCTGCAAGGATCAGGGCATCGGCGTCATTCCCTGGTCGCCGCTTGCCCGCGGTTTCCTCGCCGGAAACAAGAAGAAGGATGCAGAGGGGGAGACGACCCGCTCACGCTCCGACGCGATGATCAAATCCATGAAAATCGGTCAGGATTCTGATTATGACGTACTCGCCGTCGTGCAGGACATCGCCAAGGCACGCGGCGTCACATCGGCGCAGATCGCCCTCGCCTGGGTGCATCACAGCCCCGTCGTCACCAGCCCGATCATCGGGGCCAGCAAGATGTACCAGCTGGATGAGGCCGTGGCGGCCCTCGATATATCCCTGGAAATGGACGAGCTTGCCCGCCTCAAGGAGGTCTATATCCCCCACGCCGTCGCCGGGCATCGCTAAACAGGAAGGAAATCATGACGCTGGATATCGACAAACTCCGGGCGGAGACACCGGGCACAGGAACCCGCATTCACCTCAACAACGCCGGGGCGGCGCTGATGCCGCTCCCCGTCTATGACGCAGTGAAGGACCATCTCGATCTGGAGCTGGCCATCGGCGGTTATGAGGCACAGGCGCGCGCGAAGGCAGCGTTTGAGCGAACCTATGATGCCATTGCGGAACTGATAAACTGCGATCGCAGCGAAATCGCACTGGTGGAGAATGCAACTGTCGGCTGGCAGATGGCCTTTTACGGCATGCGCTTCGAGACGGGCGACCGTATCCTGACGGTGGAGGCGGAATATGCCGCCAATGTCATTGCCTATCTTCAGGTCGCGAAACGGACCGGGGTGAAAATCGACTTCGTGCCGAGCGATGACAGCGGCCAGATGGATGTCGCCGCGCTGGAAAAGATGATCGACGACAAAGTAAAATTGATCTCCGTCACCCATGTCCCGACCAACGGTGGCCTGATCAACCCGGCGGCGGAGATCGGCAAGGTCGCCCGAAAGCACGGCATTCCCTATCTGCTGGATGCCTGCCAGGCCGTCGGGCAGATCCCGGTCGATGTCGAAGAAATCGGCTGCGACATGCTGTCGGTCACCGGGCGGAAATATCTTCGCGGCCCGCGCGGCACCGGCTTTCTCTATGTCCGCAAAGGCTTTATGGACCAGCTGGAGCCACCGTTCCTCGATATGCACGGAGCGGAATGGATCTCGATAGACCAATATGAAATGCGCGACGATGCGCGGCGCTTTGAAAACTGGGAGTTCAATGTCGCCGCTGTCATCGGCCTCGGGGTGGCGGTGGATTACCTGCTGGATCTGGGAATTAAAGAAACCTCCGCCCGCCTCTGCGCTCTCGCCGCGACCGCACGGGAAAAACTCGCCGCTCTGCCCGCAATCACGGTGCAGGATATCGGCGCGAAGAAGGGCGGGATCGTTACTTTCACCCATGCAGAAAAATCCGCCAATGAAATTAAAGCCCTGCTCGCCGGGAAAGCCGTCAATGTCTCCGTTACCAACCTCTCCAGCACCCGTTACGATCTTGAGAAACGAGGATTGGAAAGCATGGTAAGGGCTTCATTTCATTACTATAATACGGAAGAGGAAATCGACCAATTGATCACAGCGCTGGAGGCAATCTAGAGCGTCAGTCAAATCGTCCGACTGTGTGCCCATGATTGAGCGGGCCGTGCCCGGCGCCGAAGCCCGGCGCCTCGAAGATTGCGTTTTCCACATAGCGGATAGCCCGTTCCACTGCCTTGGGAACGTTCAATCCTTGCGCGATCCCCGTCGCGATGGCCGAGGAGAGCGTGCACCCCGTCCCGTGAGTGTGCCGGCTGTCGATCCGGCGATGGGAGAAAGTCTGTATTCCCTGCGGCGAGACAAGGAGATCGACAATCTCCACGCCTTCCGCATGGCCACCTTTCATCAGGACCGCGACAGGCCCCTCGTTCAGCAGCGCGCGGCCCGCCTTCTCCATATCGGAAAGATTCTTTATCTTCATGCCCGTCAGCTGCTCGGCTTCCGGGATATTCGGTGTCAGGATATGGGTATGGGGACCGATCAGCCGCGCCTTGATGGCCTCGCTCGCATCCTGCGCGATCAGGCTGGCGCCGCCCTTGGCGATCATCACCGGGTCCAGCACAACCGGTGGCAAGTTGTCAATCTGGTCGAACAGGGCCGCGACCGCCTCAACCACTTCCTTGCGATGGAGCATGCCGATCTTGATGGCATCAGCGCCGATATCTTTCAGCACCATCTCGATCTGCTTGACGACAAAAGGGGCGGAGATTTCCTCGATCGCCTCGACGCCGAGGGTATTCTGAGCGGTGAGCGCGGTAATCGCCGTCATCCCGTAGCCGCCGAGCGCTGTCACCGTCTTGATGTCCGCCTGAATACCTGCGCCGCCGCCGGAATCCGATCCGGCAATGATCAATACACGCCCCTGCATGTTGTCCCCTTGAAAGTCTTTTTGTTCTGCTAGCCGGCTGAGGCGGTTACCTCTCCGACGATATTATCGACGATCTCGCTGACCAGGGCGTCGTTGGTCCCCTCGCCCATGACGCGGATCAATGGCTCGGTCCCGGATTTCCGGATCAGGAGCCGACCCTCCGTTCCGAGGCGGATTTCACCGTCGCGGATGGCCTTTTGCACCGCATCCCCCGCAAGTGGGTCACCATTCGAATAGCGCACATTTTTCAGGATTTGCGGAAACGGGTCAAAGTTGTAGCACACCTCGCTCACCGGGCGCCCCTTCTCGACTATCACCGAGAGAACCTGCAATGCGGCAATCAGCCCATCGCCAGTGGTGCTATAGTCATTGAGCACGATATGCCCTGATTGCTCCCCACCGACGTTGAAGCCATGCTCGCGCATATGCTCGACCACATAACGATCGCCGACATTGGTGCGCGCAAGGGTCATGTTATGGCTTTGCAGATATTTTTCGAGGCCCATGTTCGACATGACCGTCGAGACAATGCCGCCGCCCCGGAGATTCCCGCGTTCCTGCCAGGTGCGGGCGATCAGCGCCATCAACTGGTCGCCGTCGATCAGCCGCCCGTTTTCATCGCAGATCAGCAGCCGGTCCGCATCGCCGTCGAGCGCGATGCCGAGATGCGCGCCCTCCTCCACGACGCGGGCGCACATGGCCTCTGTCGCGGTCGAACCGCAGCCGTCATTGATATTGAAGCCGTTGGGGGTAACCCCCATGGAAATCACGTCCGCCTCCAACTCCCACAGAACCGTCGGAGCCACTTTGTAGGCCGCGCCATGGGCGCAATCGACCACAATCTTGAGCCCTTTCAGGAGCTGATGTCGCGGGAAACTGCTCTTGGCAAACTCGATATAGCGGCCTTGCGCGTCATCAAGCCGCTGGGCCCGGCCCAGAAGCTTTGGTTCCGCAAGAACGATATTACTGTCATCAATCAGGTCCGCCTCGATGCTTTTCTCCACATCATCGGAGAGTTTATAGCCATCCGGGCCGAACAGCTTGATGCCGTTATCCTCGAACGAGTTATGGGAGGCGGAGATCATAACCCCGATATCCGCGCGCAGCGACCGGGTCAGCATGGCAATTGCCGGGGTTGGTAGCGGCCCGACCAGAATCACGTCCATCCCGACTGAGGTAAAGCCCGCTGTCAGCGCCGGTTCCACCATATAGCCGGACAGGCGGGTGTCCTTACCGATGACGACGCGGTGGCGGAAATTGCCGCGCCCCGCAAACTTCTTGCCTGCGGATTTCCCGACTTTCAGCGCGATTTCGGCGGTCATCGGATCCTTGTTCGCGGTGCCGCGAATGCCGTCCGTCCCAAAATATTTCCGTGTCATACTATACTCTATTGATCGTAAATGCCGGATGCACCCTAACAGAAAACCCTTAAAACATGTCTAAAAAGAGGCATTGTCGATGGCCTGCCACATTTGCAGGGCCTGACGGGTCTGGAGGACATCATGAACCCGCAGGATATCGGCCCCGGCCTGAGCCCCGTAGAGCGCCACGGCGACCGAACCGAAAACCCGGTTTTCTGCCTCCGCTTCACCGGTCAAGCGGCCTATAAAGGCTTTGCGCGATGCACCAAGCAGGACATCGCAGCCGAGGGCGCGGAATGTCGGCAGCGCCTTGATAAGCGCAAGATTATGATCGATGGTCTTGCCGAAGCCGATGCCCGGATCGACAATGATCTTTTCGCGCGCAATCCCCGCTGCCTCGCAGAGGGTAACGCGGGACTGCAGATAGGCCATCACCTCCGCCACCACATCGTCATAGACCGGGTTGTCCTGCATTGTCTTGGGATCGGCAAGGCTGTGCATCAGGCAGACAGGCAGACCGCTTACCGCGACATAATCCAAACTGCCCGGATCGTATTCCAGCGCACTTACATCATTGATGATCGTCGCGCCCGCTGTTACCGCCGCCTTCATCACGTCTTTCTTGCGGCTGTCGATGGAAATATCCACGCCGAGATCGCGGCATCCCTCGATCACCGGAATGACGCGACCGCATTCCTCGTCCACACTGATGGCGTCGGCGCCGGGGCGAGTGCTCTCGCCGCCGATATCAAGAATGTCGGCACCGTCCGCCGCCAGCTTGTGCGCATGGCGGATCGCCCCGCCGGCGCTGAAATGCTTGCCTCCGTCAGAGAAGCTGTCCGGCGTGACATTGACAATGCCCATGATCCGGGGACGTTTCCGACCGGTCTGCGCAGGTTCTTCCATACGGTCTCTCTCATAGAAGAAAGGCCCCGCAATCACGCGGGGCCTTTTGTGCTCACAGAGGAGCTGTTCCTTAACTGCCCGGCTGAGGTTCCGGTTCCATGCCGCCGGGACCGTCGGGTTTCTTATGGCCATCGGCTTCAGGTACCGTTGAGCTTGGGCCCTTGTCCACCGGTGTCTCGATATCCTCGGGGCGGTTAATATCGCCACCATCCATCAGTATCTTGATTTCATCACCGCTCAGTGTTTCATATTCAAGAAGACCCTTGGCAATCCGGTGCAGCTGGTCCACATGCTCATTGAGGATCTTGCGGGCAGTTGCCTCGCCTTCCTCGACAAAACGGCGGACTTCCTGATCGATAACATCAGCTGTCGCATCAGACATATTCTTCTGCTGCGAAACGGAGTGACCGAGGAAAACCTCCTCCTGGTTCGACCCATAGAGCAACGGACCGAGCTTATCGGACAGGCCCCATTCGGTGACCATCTTGCGGGCCATATCGGTCGCCATCTTGATATCGCCGGACGCGCCAGTCGTCACCGCATCGTGACCAAAGATCATTTCTTCCGCCACGCGGCCACCCATGGCCACGGCAAGATGGGCCAGGCACTGGTCGCGGCGCAGCGAATAGCTATCTTTCTCCGGCAGGCGCATGACCATGCCGAGCGCACGACCGCGCGGGATGATCGTTGCCTTGTGAATCGGGTCTGACGCCTTCATATGCATGCCGACAAGCGCATGGCCGCCTTCATGATAGGCGGTGAGTTTCTTCTCATCCTCTGACATGACCATGGAGCGACGCTCGGTGCCCATCATGACCTTGTCTTTTGCTTCCTCGAATTCCTGCTGGGTGACCAGACGCCGTGATTTACGCGCCGCCAGAAGCGCTGCCTCATTCACAAGGTTGGCAAGGTCCGCCCCGGAAAAGCCGGGCGTACCGCGGGCAATGGTACGCGGGTTCACGTCCTGAGCCAGCGGCACTTTGCGCATATGCACTTTCAGGATTTTCTCGCGACCGATGATGTCCGGGTTCGGCACTACGACCTGACGGTCGAAACGGCCAGGGCGCAACAGCGCCGGATCGAGCACGTCCGGACGGTTGGTCGCAGCCAGCAGGATCACGCCTTCATTGGTCTCAAAGCCGTCCATCTCCACCAGCATCTGGTTGAGGGTCTGCTCGCGTTCGTCATTACCGCCGCCAAGACCGGCGCCACGATGACGGCCAACGGCGTCAATTTCGTCGATGAAGATGATGCAGGGCGCATTCTTTTTGCCCTGTTCAAACATGTCGCGGACACGGCTTGCGCCGACACCGACAAACATCTCAACGAAGTCAGAGCCGGAAATGGTGAAGAACGGCACATTTGCCTCACCGGCGACGGAGCGCGCCAGCAATGTCTTACCGGTACCCGGAGGTCCGATCAGCAGCACACCCTTCGGGATCTTGCCGCCGAGGCGCTGGTATTTCTGGGGATTTTTGAGGAAGTCGACAACCTCTTCAAGCTCTTCTTTCGCTTCCTCGATACCGGCGACATCCTCAAATGTCACGCGGCCATGTTTTTCCGTCAGCAGTTTTGCTTTCGACTTGCCAAAGCCCATGGCCTTGCCGCCGCCGCCCTGCATCTGGCGCATGAAGAAAATCCAGACACCGATCAACAGCAGCATCGGGAACCAGGAAAGCAGCGTCGCCATCAGCATGCTGCCTTCTTCCTGCGGCGCGGCATTGATCAGTACGCCATGATCGCTCAGCTTGGAAACGAGAGAGGCATCTTCCGGTGCATAAGTTGTGAAGGAACGGCCATCGTCCGTGACACCCTTGATGTTCGGTCCCTGAATGGTGACGTTTTTCACGCGACCGTTTTCAACTTCCGTCAGGAAGGTCGAATAGGGCATGGACGTCCCGGCATTGCGCGGGGAAGGATCATTAAAAATATTAAAAAGTGCCACGACGAGAAGGGCAATGATTACCCAGAGCACAATGTTCTTGCCAAAAAGATTCACTAAAAAATTTCCTTCCACTTCGGAGACTGGCCGAACCGATCGCCTTAGACGCGCCCGCTAACCTGGATTGACTCTAGATATAATCCGTTAACATCAAGTTCCAATAGGGCATTTGTTTATAAACGATAATTATCACGAATTTGAGCCGGGTATCCAGTAAAATGCCCTAAATTCCATGGAAAATCGGTGATTTAGGGGAAAATGTTCCGATTTTCCCGTCATTAACAGCGGCGCGGCGACAACTTCCTCCCCCGACCAGAGGGCGGGCAGGCTGTGGCGGACCTTTGCGGGAAGCTGCGACATGAAACTTTCGTCTGCATGGTCACGGATCTGTCGCCCCCCATCCTCCCCGAGCGCAGCAAGCCGGAGGGGCTCCGGCAGGAGTTGTTCCGGCGTGTTGTCGGTAATGAGAAAGCGATTATCCCAGATCCAGCCCCCTTCGCCCGGCGCGACTTCTGTTTCTGGCAGGCCTGCGCGGCCCGGCTCCCGACAGGCAAGCCAGTCTGGGCCAGAGGCCTGAACCTGCGCCCCAGCGAGTGTGGCGCTTTTTTCCGTCTTCTCCTGAAACAGGCGATTGTATAGCTGTTCCAGAGCCTGAAGCCGGATCCGCTGGCCCCCGCCGACACAGCGGATTAGTGCATTGAGGACGCGCAACGCCAACTCATCGGGGCAACCGTCCAGCGCCGCCCGCGGCAGGCGGATAAAACCGAACCGGCTGATTTCGCAACTTTCCCGAATTTTCTGATAGGCAAGGATATCCAGACTGTGCGACGCTCGCTGCAACCGCGAGAGGGAGAGTGCGATGCTATCCAGATTACTGCCCGGAAGCTGCGCCAGCTCGGTCAGGACAGCGCCGACGCGGGTTCGGGTAAAGACCGGATTTTCATTGCTGGGATCGTCGATCCAGTCCTGCTTTTCCGCCCGCAGGAAATTCCGCAACACCTCACGGCGCAGGGACAATAGTGGCCGCAACAGGCTGAGTTCTTCTAAGCGGCTTTTCATCTGCATGGCAGTCAGGCCCTCAAGCCCGCTCCCCTTGGAGAGGCGCATCAGCATGGTTTCAAGCTGGTCTTCAAGCTGATGTCCAAGCAGCAGCGCACCGATCCCGTGACGGGCGCAATAGTCCTGCATCAACCGATAGCGTGCGTCGCGCGCAGCCTCCTGAATGCCGGTTTTCGGATAGGGTCCGTCCCATTTGAGAATTTGCGTCTCTATCCCGCGCGCCGTGAGCCAGTGCAGCACCCGATCCGCCTCCGCCCCTGAAGTTGGGCGCAAGCCGTGATCGACGCTGAGCGCGAAAAGGGGAATGCCGGATTTCGCTGTCCATTGGGCGCTTAACAGCGCCAGTGCCATACTGTCCGATCCGCCGGAGACGGCAACCGCGATCCCAGCCGGCGGTGCACCGTCCGGCAGCAGCTCCTGCATGATGAGGGCAAATTGGCGCGGAAGTCCGGAAGCGGTCATCTCATCCGGCATGGCGCTACATCAGCTGGCGCAACCGAGCTTCTGCTTTTCCCGATCCGCGGTCTGTCTCAGTCTTGGGGGAACCTGGCTGAACTGCTTGTCCATCTGCGCGAAGGTGGCGCAGGCCTCTTCCTTCTGGTCCATCTGACCGAGGGTCATGGCCAGCTTCAGCAGGTTGTCCGCCGCCTTGGAGCTATCGGGATAATTCTGATATCCATCAAAAAAGGCGGAGGCGGCATTGGGGAAATCGCCTCGGACATAATAAGTCTCGCCCAACCAGTATTGGGCATTCCCCGCGAGATTACTGTCCTTATGGCGCGAGAGGAACTCGGTAAAGGCCCGCTCCGCCTCGTCGTAGCGATCTTGCCGAACGAGGGAGATGGCATAGTTATATTGCTCGGAGGCTGAGCCATCCGGCAGGCCGCCGCCTGTCGGCGCAGAAGCCACGGTTGTCGAAGATCCGCTGGATCCTCCCAACCCGCCCGCAGGCGCCGTGGAAGATCCGCCAGACGCCGAGGTGCCGGAGGTCGTCGTATTCGAATTTGCCGGAAGCGTGCCGAGGACCTGATTGCCCGACGGGAGGCTGTCGCCGCCGACAACGACCGGCTCACCGCTGGATGAGCTGGTTCCGGCCGAAGAGCTGTTCGAGCCCAGTGTTGACCCCGAACCGGGAAGCGGTGCCGGGGCACCCGTCGCGCCAGACATCGCGTCGGCAGGCGCGCCCGAGGTCCCGAGGCGACGCTCGATATCGGTCAGGCGGAAATCCACGTCTTTGACCAGCTTGTCGAGGCGAGTCGTCATCTGGTTGATCTTGAAGGAGGCCTCTTCCTGCGCGCCGGTCAGGCGGCGTTGCTCGTCTTCCAGGGCGCTGATCCGCTGCAGCAGGAGGTTAAGTCCGTTCTGGCTGATGTCACCGCCCGAGGTGGCCGGCAGGGAGGATGAACTGCTGGGCGCGGCCGGGCGCGGCGCCGGCGCGGCGCCGGTAAAGACCTGCCGCTGCATATCGGTGATGTCCTGTTCGAGCCGGTTGATCCGGTCGACAAGGGCCTTGATTTCGCTGTTGCTCTGGGCCACCGCAAGTCCCGGAGCGGCGAACTGGGCAATCGCCAGCATGAGAAGTCCGGTGAGAAGCGTTATCCCGGCGGGAAGTCGTGATTTCCCGGTTTCCATCGTTGAAACGTTCCAATTCATCAGCGGTCCGCCCTTTCCTCGCTCCATCTGGTCCTGTTACAGCCTACCAAGCTTGTTTGAAATATTGGCATTTTTATGGCCAGCGCAAGTCGGACCGGCCCCGACACGGGCCCCTGCTCAAAAAAAACGCCCGCCGTCGTCACTAAACCAGTTAGCACGGCAGCGGGCGTCGGATTGTCTAGGTTGTGATTAGTTTACAACCGAAACCGAACGGCGGTTCTGGGCCCAGGCAGCCTCGTTATGACCGAGAGCGACCGGACGTTCCTTGCCGTATGAAATTGTGGACAGACGGTCCGGCGAAATACCCAAGGTTACGAGGTAGTTCTTGACGGCCGTTGCCCGGCGTTCACCAAGAGCCAGGTTGTATTCACGGGTGCCGCGCTCATCACAGTTGCCTTCGATGAGAAGGGTAACCGTTGGATTGGCTTTCAGCCAAGCGGCCTGACGCTGCAATGTTGCCTGCGCTTCATTGCTCAGGCTGTATTCGTCGAAACCGAAGAAAACCCGGTCGCCAACATTCAGAACCAGGTCTTCCTGGCTGCCGGGCTGGACCGTGGTTGTTGTGGATTCCGTCACAACAGTTGTTGTGGAACCGGATCCGCCCGTCTGGGTAGCCGCGCCTCCCCCTGAGCTGTCGCCGGTTTCCGTAGGTGCTGTTTCACAAGCTGCAACCAGCAGCAAAGCTGTGAAAATACTTAAAGTCTTAAGGCCTAGATTGAGCCGCATTTACTTAACTCCCATCCTCTGGAAATCTCTGAACTTTGGGTATCTCACGTTACACAAGGATACGATGTATCAATGAGAAACTGTAAAAGATGGTCCCCCGAATATTTTAAATCCCGTAAACTATAATAGTTTGCTATCACCTGTTCAAGTTATACGGTGGCGACCACGCCGGATCGGACCCGTCGCCGGGCGTGATTACCTCGCGTTCGTTATATCCTGTTAGGTCAATGGACCACAAGCGAACTTTATCGCCAGTGCCATCATTTTTTCCCGGAATCTGCCGGAAAAACATCAAAACACGTCCGTTCGGAGCCCAGGTAGGGCCTTCATTATGGAAGCCTTCGGTCAAAATCCGCTCTTGTGAGCCATCTGTGCGCATTACACCTATGGAAAACTGCCCCCCGGTCAGCTTTGTGAAGGCAATCAGGTCCCCGCGTGGGGACCAGACAGGTGTGCCATAATTACCACTACCGAAGCTAATTCGTTGCACATTTGAGCCGTCTGCGTTCATCACATAGATCTGCTGGCGGCCGCCACGGTCCGATTCAAAGGCGACTTTCGTGCCATCGGGCGAGAAGGACGGCGCTGTATCGATGCCTGGATGGCTGGTCAGGCGCTTCATCTCCCGGGTCCGGAGGTCCATCAAATATATTTCAGAATTGCCGTCCTGGGCCATGCTCATCACCACCTGGTTACCCGAGGGGGAGAAGCGCGGTGCGAAGGTCATGCCCGGAAACTCACCGAGGATTTCCTGCTGTCCGGTATCGAGGTTGTAAAGATACACCCGCGGCTTATTGTTGAAATAGGAAAGATAGGTCAGCACCTGCTGCGTCGGCGAATAACGCGGTGTCAGCACCAGTTCGTTGCCGCTGGTCAGGAACTGATGGTTTTCTCCGTCCTGATCCATGACCGCAAGACGTTTCACGCGCCGGTCCGCCGGGCCACTTTCCGAAACATAGACAATACGGGTGGAGAAATACCCCTCCTCACCGGTCAGCCGCTTATATATTTGATCCGCGATCAGATGCGCGGTCAGCCGCCAGTTCGATGGTGGTGTCGTATACTGAATGCCAGTCAGATGCTGCTCCGCGAAGACATCCCAGAGACGGAACTGCACATTGATCTGGCCATCGCCAAGCGCCCGGACGAGACCTGTGGAGAGCGCCTGCGCGGCAATCTTGCGCCAGTTGGCGAACACCGGCGTCACCTGCAGGTCTTTCGGCGGCTGGAGATAGGCGCGCGGGTCGATATTGACAAACAGGCCGGAGCGCTCCAGATCGGCGCGGATCACTTCCGCCATCTGCTTGCCGATTTTCGCCGTCGCCTCGTTATCGGCATAAAAATCCGTGACCGCGATCGGCATCGGCTCGATATTACCCTGGGTGATATCGATGACAAGCTCGGCCCGGGCTATGCTCGCCGCAACGAGGCTGGCAACAAGGGCGACCATCATCACGCTGTAAAGCCGGATTTTACGCATTTCAACTTTTCTCATTGTGTGAACATATCCTTGGGGTCGAAGTTCATCGTAATCTCGCGCCAGCGTTCATACTTATCCGCCGGCAGTTTATAGGGTCCGCAGAGGATGATAGCACGCTTTGCGCTTTCCGCAGCGATCCGGTGGAAATCGCTCTTATAGGATCCCTCATTAACAATTCTCGGGTTGCCGTTCAATGATCCGTCCTGATTTAGCCTGACTTCAATTGAAACCACCAGATCTTCCGCATTCACCGCGCCCGTCGGCACGTTCCAGCATTTCTGCACCTGTTGTTTCAACGCATCCAGCTCACTGATCGTCATCGGCAGGGACGCATCCATCGCCTTGCTTGAAGAATTCGGCACTTTTTCAGCAGAATTGGGCTTTTTTATGTCAGCCGTCTCCGGGGAGCTTGCCGCCTGCTCACGCTTCTTCTTGTCCAACAGCGCCTTCAGCTGATTGACGTCGAATGCCGGTTTTTTCGGCTCGGGCTTCTTCGGCTCCGGCTTCGGTTCAGGCTTGGGTTCCGGTTTCGGCTTTGGCTTCGGTTTCACCGGCGGCTTCGGAATGGGCTTGGGCTCTTCCTTGGGCTCGGGTTTGGCCTCGGGCGTTGGCTCGGGGGCTGGTTCCGGCTCCGGCTCAGGTTCGGGCTTTGGCGCGGGCTCCGGTTCCGGCTCGGGTTTGGGTTCCGGCTCAGGCTCCGGTTTTGGTTCGGGCTTGGGCGCCGGCGCGGGTTCCGGTTTTGGCTCCGGTTTCGGCTCGGGCTCCGGTTCCTTCTCCTCGACCGGATCGGGCGCCGGTTCTGGCAGGTTCGTTATCTCCGCCACATCGACCAGTTCCACCTCGATAATCACTGGTGGCTCGAACAGCTTCGGGTCCGTGAACAACGGCAAGCCCGTATACATGACCACAAGGATCAGCATATGCAAAACGGCCGAAGCTAAGGCAGGCACTCTCATCGGTCGGAGGACCCCTTACTGGTTACTGTCTTGTGTCGTGCCGGATCGCGCTGTGCCGGGACCGGCGGAAACCATGGCAACGCGCTTGAACCCGGCATCATGGATTTCACCCATGACCTCAAGAACGCGCCCGTAATTGACATTGGTATCGCCGCGCACGAAAATGCGCTGATCCTGCTTGGCACCGGTAACGGCCTGGAGTTTTGGCACCAGATTTTCCAACATGACCTCCACGTCCTCAAGGAACAGCCGCCCCTCGCCATCGACGCTGATGACCAGCGGCTCGTCATTGCCCTGCACCGTTGCTGCCTTGGTATTGGGCAGTTCCAGCGGGACACCGACGGTGAGCAGCGGCGCCGTCACCATGAACACGATCAGCAGCACCAGCATCACATCGACGAAGGGCGTCACGTTGATTTCCGACATCTGGGTATGGCGGCGGCGGCGGCCCTTGCCAGTAAAGGCTTTGTAGTTATTGGCATCCATATCAGTCGTCCTGATCGAGCTGGCGCGAGAGGATGGCGGAGAATTCCCCGGCAAACCCTTCCAGCCGCGTAATGATCCGCTGCAGATCGTTGGAGAATTTGTTGTAGGCGACAACCGCCGGAATGGCCGCAACGAGGCCAAGCGCAGTGGCGAACAGCGCCTCCGCGATACCCGGCGCGACAACGGCGAGGCTGGTGTCCTTGGTGGCGGCAATCGACTGGAAGCTGTTCATGATGCCCCAGACCGTGCCGAAAAGGCCCAGAAATGTCGCCGTCGAGCCGACCGTCGCAAGGAAGCCGAGATATTTTTCCAGCCGTTCCACCTCGCGATCAATTGTCACCCGCATCACCTGATGGATGCGTGCCTGCAATCCGGTATGGGTATGCTTGCCGAGGCCCCTCTCGGTCGAGCGGGACCATTCCTTCATTGCCGCGGCAAACAGCATGGCCAGCGGATTATCCGGGCTCGTTCCGACGCGGCGGTGCAGGTCTTCCAGATTGCCGCCGGACCAGAACTCATTCTCGAAGTCGTCCGCATCGGCCGTGATCCGGCGAAAGCGGATAATCTTGTCGATAATGATCGCCCAACTCCAGAAAGACGCCAAGATCAGCACGATCATGACGATCTGCACAACAATATCCGCCTGCACAAACAGGCCGATCATCGATAAATCATGAGCCTCGCCCCCCATCTGGGAGACCACAATTGCATCGTTTTCCATTTACTCTTCCCTGGCTAAAGTCTTCGCTCGCAAAGCCGAATTGCCTAATAACGCATTAAACTTTTCATTTATGGCAGAAGAAAGACGCTGCGGCCTTCCTTCCTTATCAAGGCAGGCGACCCGTACTTTTGTCTCCACCAGCCGCTCGTCGCCGCGGTTGATATCCTGCCGCATATGCAGGGACGCGCCCCGCAAATCCGTCACCGAGGTGACGACTTCCAGTTCATCCTCCATCCGCGCCGGGCGGAGATACTCGACCTCGCAGGCGCGAACCACAAAATTCGCGCCCTCCTCCTCCATCATCGCCTGCTGGTTGATCGCCAGCCCACGCAGCATGTCCGTGCGTGCCCGCTCGGTGAACTTGAGATAATTCGCATAATATACAATGCCGCCCGCATCCGTATCTTCCCAATAAACGGACAGCGGGAAAATATGTTGTGTCCCGTTGTCGCCGCTCTCGAACCGGCCGAGCACTCTGGGGTCAGTCATCAGGCGTCTCTTCCTCGATCAGCGACAGCTGCTCACTCACAGTTTTCGGAAAGGCCAGGCCGAGATGATCGAACGCGGCCTTCGTCAGCAACCGTCCGCGCGGCGTGCGCTGCAGAAAGCCCTGCTGGATCAGATAGGGCTCGATAATATCCTCGATGGCGTCGCGCGGCTCGGACAGAGCTGCCGAAAGCGTCTCCACCCCGACCGGCCCGCCGCCGAAGTCATGGGCAATCCGCCCGAGATAGCGCCGGTCCATGCTGTCCAGCCCGCGTTTATCCACTTCAAGACGGTTAAGCGCGGCATCGGCCTTGACCGCATCGACGAGGTCAGCCCCGGCCACGGCCGCGAAATCGCGCACCCGACGGAGCAAGCGACCGGCGACGCGGGGCGTGCCCCGGCTGCGGCGGGCAATCTCGACCGCACCGTCTTCGCTCAAATTCACTCCCAGCACCCGCGCGCCGCGAGCGACGATCAATTGCAACTCGTCCGGTTCATAGAAATTCATCCGGAGCGGAATGCCGAAGCGCTCGCGCAACGGAGTCGTGATCAGGCCCGACCGCGTTGTCGCGCCAACCAGCGTGAACGGCGGCAAGTCGATGCGCACGGAACGCGCCGCCGGTCCCTCCCCGATGATCAGGTCGAGATGGAAATCCTCCATCGCCGGATAGAGAATTTCCTCCACCGCCGGGCTCAGGCGATGGATTTCGTCGATAAAAAGGACGTCGTTTTTCTCAAGATTGGTGAGCAGCGCCGCAAGGTCGCCCGCCTTGGTGATAACCGGACCGGCAGTGGCGCGAAAATTAACGCCCAGCTCCCGCGCGACAATCTGCGACAGCGTTGTCTTGCCAAGGCCAGGGGGACCGAAAAACATCACATGATCCAGCGCTTCGCCGCGCGACTTCGCCGCCTGGATAAAGACGCTCAAATTCTCGCGGACCTGCTTCTGGCCGATAAAATCAGCAAGGACCTGCGGGCGGAACTGTGTCTCGATATCGTCCTGACCGTTTGCGGCAGTGCTGACAAGCCTCTCTTCACTCATGCGGCAAGCTCCTTCAGTCCGGCGGTGATCAGGGCTTCAACGGTGGCGTCGGGGCCGAGGGTGCGCGCAGCGGCGGCCACAGCACCGAAGGCGTCCGCCCGGCCATAGCCAAGATTGACCAGCGCCGAGACCGCATCCCCGGCGGCGGCCTGCGCCGGTTTCGGCGCCGATGAACTCACTTCTGCATTGAAGGCAACAGGACCCAAGTCCATTTTCGCGACCTTGTCTTTTAACTCCGCCGTGATCCGGCCCGCGACCTTGGGCCCGACGCCGGACACGCGGGTGAGCGCCGTCTTGTCCTGGGCGGCGACGATCTGCGTCAGCTCCTCCCCGGCATAGAGGGAGAGGATACCGAGGGCGACGCGCGCGCCAACCCCCTGCACGGTCTGCAGAAGCAGGAACCATGCCCGTTCCGCCACGCCGTCAAAACCGTAGAGATGAATATGATCCTCGCGCACATGGGTTTCGATATGCAGCGAGACAATGCCGCCTACTTCCGGCAGGCTTCGAAGCGTGCGACCGGAACAGAAGACAAGATAGCCGACGCCGCCAACATCGATGACGATCCAGTCTTCGCCGATGCTATCGAGCTTTCCGGTCAGCTTCGCGATCATAACGCCCGTCCCGCCATCATGGTGGCCTTCCCAAGGTTGCGCCGGCTGCCCGCATAATGGGCATGGCAGATGGCAACGGCGAGCGCATCTGCCGCATGTTCATTGGCGATCACGCAGCCGGGCAGCAGCATGCTGACCATGGCGTGGATCTGGTCCTTGCCCGCATGACCCGCACCGACCACGGATTTCTTGATCTTGTTGGGGGCATATTCTTCAACCGCAAGGCCGTGAAGAGACGGTACCAGCAGGGAAATGCCGCGCGCCTGACCGAGTTTCAGGGTCGAGACCGGGTTCTTGTTGACGAAGGTCTCCTCGACGGCGGCCTCAACCGGCTGCCACTCAGCAATGACTTTCTCAATGCCGTCATAGAGCTGGACCAGACGCTGCGACAAGCCCAGTGTGCCATCGGAGGAAATCGCGCCATTGGCCAGATGGCGAAGGGAGTTGCCCTCTGCCTCGATGATCCCCCAGCCGGTGTGGCGAAGTCCCGGATCCAGCCCCAGTAAACGCATAATAAAACTACTACCCTTTTAAGAGTTACCCGTCCAGTTTCTCCATGATTTCTTCGGGAATGTCGAAATTGGCCGACACCTTCTGCACATCGTCATTATCCTCAAGTACATCCACCAGCTTGAAGAGGGAATTGGCCAGGTCTTCCGTCTCTACCGGAATGGTGTTCTGCGGCTTCCAGACGACACCCGCCTCCTGCGGAGAGCCGAATTTCTCCTCCAGCGCGTCGCGGACGTCGTTGAAATCCTCCATCGCGCAGGTCACGTCATGGATTTGCCCGTCGCTTTCGACATTCTCGGCACCCGCTTCCAGCGCCGCCTCGAACATCTCGTCGGCATCGATATTCTCCGCCGGGAAGATAACCTGGCCAATCCGGTCAAACATGAAAGAGACAGAGCCTGTCTCGCCCATCGTGCCGCCGGACTTGGAGAAGGCCGCACGTACATCGGCGGCGGTTCGGTTGCGATTATCGGTCAGCGCCTCGACAATGATGGCGACGCCGCCGGGACCATAGCCTTCATAGCGGATTTCCTCGTAGGTTTCCGCATTTCCTTCGCCGGAGGCGCGCTTGATCGCCCGGTCGATATTGTCATTTGGCATATTATCGCTTCGGGCGGCGGAGATCGCGCCGCGCAGGCGCGGGTTCATGGCCGGGTCCGGCAGGCCGGATTTCGCCGCCACGGTCAGTTCGCGGATATGCTTGGCGAAGATCTTGGCCCGCTTTTTATCCTGCGCACCCTTGCGGTGCATAATGTTCTTGAATTGGGAATGTCCCGCCATGTCTCATCTCTTGGTCTTGATACGGTTGTTAACGATGTTTGAATGTTCCGCCGTTTGTAACCGATCCTCCGCCAAGAGGCACGTCCTTTTTACACCGCGCCTTTTAGTTAGTCGATTGCGGGCCATTGCTCGATCAGGCGGCCACCCACCCGGAGCGGTGAAATATATTTCGCAAGGCCGGTTTTGTCATCCGTTTCCACAAAAATACCGCAGGCCGTTCCCGGTCCCAAGGCCGGCGTAAAGCGTCCGGCGGGAATTTTCCGCGTAAAGCGACGCAGCGGCTCATCCTTGTCCATGCCGATCACCGAATTATAATCGCCGCACATCCCGGCATCCGTCTGGTAGGCCGTGCCGCCCGGAAAAATCTGCGCATCCGCCGTCGGGATATGAGTGTGACTACCCACCACCATGGAGACGCGGCCGTCGCAATAATGGCCCATGGTCATTTTCTCTGAGGTAATCTCGCCATGGATATCGACAAGGATCGCGTCATATTTCCTGCCCAACGGATTTCCGGCAAGTAATTTATCCACTGCCGCAAACGGATCATCGAGCGGATCCATGAACAGCCGCCCCATCACCTGCATGACCAGAATGCTCTTGCCGCGCCGGGTCTTGAAGGCGCTGGCTCCGCGGCCGGGGGTATCCTTGGGGTAGTTGAGCGGGCGCAGCATCCGCGCGTCCTTCTCCAGATACGGCATGATCTCCTTCTGGTCGAAGCTGTGATTGCCAAGGACAATGCAATCCGCCCCGGCGTCATAAAATTCATTGGCGATTTTCTCGGTGATGCCGAAGCCGCCCGCCGCATTCTCGCCATTGACAACAACAAAGTCCGTTGACAGCCGCTTTCGGATCTCCGGTAGTTTCTCGATAAGAACCTCCCGGCCCGACCGGCCCACCACATCCCCGAAATACAGGATTTTCAAACTATTTTCCTAACATACTGCTCCGTCACAACCCAATCGAGCCGATGGTCATAGCGGTCAGTGACAACTTCCGCCACCTCCTGCGCCGCATAGGCATAGCCGACCGCCACGCAATCCCCCTCCCGTTTCAGCTTCTCAAGGGTGCGGTCATAAAAACCGCCGCCATAGCCCAGTCTATAGCCCGCGGCGTCAAAGGCAAGCATCGGCGTGATCACCAGCGTCGGTGTGACATAGGGTGCGGACTTTGCCGGAACAAGCACCTTGAAGGTACCGGATTCCAGCACCGTGTCCGGCTCCCATTTCCGAAAGGCGAGCGGATGATCCTTTTTCTCGACGACGGGAAGCGCGCAGGTCACGCCCCGCTCATGCAGCGCATGGAGAAGCGACCGTGTATCAAGCTCAGTGCCAAGCGGCCAGTAAAGCGAAATTATTTCCCCCGCCAACGCGGTGAATTCACCAAGGAAAACCGCCGCTGCCGCATCGCTTGCGCCGTCTGCCGCCATTGCCGCGCGGGCGGTGAAGGCTGCATCGCGCTGGGTCTGTTTCTGCTGGGAAAGGGATAAGGTCACGAACGGATTTTCATCAATCGTCGGAAATAAACAAAGAATGCTGCACCAACATAGCCGTCGACGCGTGGAAATCTCTGTGGCCTGACAAGTCAGGTGGGCGCCGGTATGATAGGACCACGGTCCAGTCAGGGATCAGCTCCCAGGATTTCGTTATTGGCCCCAGGATGTCATTCGTCTAACGCACAAGCCAGTGCAGCACTGCTCATTTAAGCACTTTCTAGCTTTTGTGCAATAGCCTCAATTTTCTCGGCCCAATCGTCCTGGGATACGCTCTTGCTGCCCTCTTCCGCTTCCTCGCGAAGTTTCTCGATGGTCTCATAGGCCTGCGACAGGTCATCGGCGATCAGCAGGGACGCCATCATCAGGAGCTGCCCCTCGCTCGCGTTGCCGATCGATTCTGTCAGGTCCTGCACCTTTTTATCGACGAATTCCGCCAGATATTCCAGATGCTGCTCCTCCCCGTCACCGCAGACGATGGGATAGGAACGTCCGTTTACCTTGACTGTGAGTGATCCCATTTCTAATGCTCCAATATCATGCTGAGCTGGTCAATGGATTGATCTAGGCGGCCGGACACGGCCTGCGTCTTGCGTTTCAGGGCCTCATATTTCCCCCGCAAAGCCTCCAACTCGTTCTTCAGCGCCGCATTTTCCGCCGCCAGATCGGAGCCGACGGCCGTTTCCGCCGTGCTATTCCGGGCCTGGATGGCGTCTGCGGCGGCCTTTTCCAGCCGGGCAATTGCGGCATCAATTCTCGATTCGCTGTTCTGCTCGTTCCCCATCAGTCTATTCCACACTGTTTATGGTCAGTTACCGGAAATCCCTCACCTTTGACAATACGATCATGCCGTAACGCTCGTCAACCTAATTGGTTGCCTCACTTTTTCCGCAATTCCCGCCGTTTCCGTGAACTAAGCGGTTGACGTGGTGCGGATTGGGCGGCATCTTCCCCTCGATTCCGTAATGAATGCCTTTTGACCGGCAATTCCGGAGACCGCGACGCCTGCCCGGCTGGGGCGGCTCTACTACCGGAATGACATGGCAACTGGAGACATTGTAAAACCACCCGAAGACGGGCACCAGTAATCTGAAAGCACATCCCGTGTGATCGTCCCGCACCTTGCCGGATATGGCACCGCTGACGATAGGAACGGATTCTCTGGTGGATGGAGATGCGCCAAGTATGAATGAAATCGGGCTTAAGTCGTCAACGAACTCAAGCGAACATAACGATATGGCGAACGCCATTCGCGCCCTCTCGATGGATGCGGTTCAGGCCGCCAATTCGGGCCACCCGGGCATGCCCATGGGAATGGCCGATGTGGCCACGGTCCTGTTCTCCAAATTTATGAAGTTCGATCCGGCCAAGCCGGACTGGGCCGATCGCGACCGCTTCGTGCTGTCTGCCGGTCATGGATCGATGCTGCTGTACTCGCTGCTGTATCTCACCGGATATAAAGACATGACACTGGAGGAGATCAAGAATTTCCGCCAGCTCGGCGCCAAGACCGCCGGTCATCCGGAATTCGGTCATGCGGACGGGATCGAGACGACGACCGGTCCGCTCGGCCAGGGACTGGCCATGGCTGTCGGCATGGCGCTTGCGGAAAAGATGCAGGCGGCGCGCTTCAAGGACATCGTTGATCACCACACCTATGTGATCGCGGGCGACGGCTGCCTGATGGAGGGGATCAGTCATGAAGCCATCTCCTTCGCCGGTCATCTCGGCCTTGGCAAGCTGATCGTGCTGTGGGACGACAACTCCATCAGCATTGACGGTGCCACCGAGCTTTCCGTTTCCGATGATCAGGAAAAACGCTTTGAGGCTGCTGGCTGGGACGTGCATGCGGTCGACGGTCATGACGCCGAGGCAATTGAGGCGGCCATTAACGCCGCCAAAAAAAGCAGCAAGCCGTCGATGATTGCCTGCCGCACCACCATCGGGTTCGGTGCCCCCAACAAGCAGGGCACCTCCGGCGCCCATGGCGCGCCGCTGGGAGATGATGAGATCGCCCTCGCCCGGACCGAGCTTGGCTGGCCCCACGCGCCTTTTGAAATCCCGAACACGATCCTGGATAAATGGCGCTGCGTCGGCACCAAGGGTGCCCGCCTGTCCGCCGACTGGGAAAAGAGCTTCAAGGCGCAGCCCGAAGACGTGCAGGCAACCTTCAACACCGCACTCGCCGGGAACCTGCCGCCGGAGCTTGAGGATGCGATTATCGATTACAAGCGCCGCCTTAGCGAAGAGGCGCCCGGCTGGGCGACCCGCAAATCCAGTCAAGAGGCGCTCAAGGTCATCAACGAAAAGGTCACTTGCACAATCGGCGGTTCCGCCGACCTGACCGGATCCAACCTTACCCTGACGTCGCAGATGGAACCGATCACGGCTGAAGATTTCTCCGGTCGCTACATTTATTACGGCGTGCGGGAATTCGGCATGGCGGCCATCATGAACGGCATGGCGCTGCATCGGGGCTTTATCCCTTATGGCGGCACGTTCATGGTGTTCACAGATTACGCCCGACCGGCGATCCGCCTCTCCGCCCTGATGGAACAGCGGGTGATCTATGTGATGACCCATGATTCCATTGGTCTTGGCGAAGATGGCCCGACCCATCAGCCGGTGGAGCATCTTGCGGCCCTCCGGGCGATGCCGAACCTTACTGTCTTCCGCCCGGCGGACGCGGTGGAAACAGCGGAATGCTGGCTGCTGGCGCTGCAGGCAGCCGAGACCCCGTCGATCCTGTCGCTCAGCCGACAGGGCCTTGAACTGGTCCGGAAAACCCATACAGCCGAAAACATGTGCGCCCGGGGCGCCTATGAGCTTGCCGGGTCGAACCTGGAGACGAAAGTCAGCCTGTTCGCCACCGGTTCTGAAGTATCCATCGCCCTGGCAGCACAGAAAATGCTGGAATCCGAAAGCATCGGAACCCGAGTCGTATCGGTTCCGGCCTGGGAATTGTTTGAAAAGCAGGACGACACTTACAAAAAAGAAACACTTTGTCCCGATACTGTCCGCATTGCCATCGAGGCGGGCTGTGACATGGGCTGGGAAAAATTCACCGGCCCGGATGGCGGCTTTATTGGCATCAACAGTTTCGGTGCGTCCGCCCCTGCGGACAAACTCTATGAACATTTTGGCATTACCGCCGAGGCGATCGTCGCCGCGGCAAAAGACAGGCTTTAATTTGGATGATAACGGCCGGCGGTCACGGGACCCCGGAAATCAGGAGTAGAAGAAAATGACTGTTCGTGTAGCAATTAACGGATTTGGACGGATTGGGCGGAATATCCTGCGGGCGATATATGAATCGGGCCGGACGGATATCGAGGTGGTCGGCATCAACGACCTGGGCTCGGTCGAGGCCAACGCCCATCTTCTGAAATATGATAGTGTGCATGGCCGCTATCCCGGCACGGTGACGGTTGACGGCGATACCATTGATCTCGGACGCGGACCGATTAAGGTCACGGCGGAGCGCAACCCGGCCGACCTCCCTTGGGGCGACCTCAATGTCGATATCGCCTTTGAATGCACGGGTATCTTCACCAAGCGCGATGCCGCTGCGAAACATCTCGAAGCGGGCGCGAAGAAGGTTCTCATCTCTGCCCCCGGCACCGATGTTGACCTGACGGTCGTATACGGCGTCAATCATGACAAGCTGACGAAGGACCATACGGTCGTATCCAACGCGTCCTGCACCACCAACTGCCTGGCCCCGGTCGCGCAGGTCCTGAATGACTCTGTCGGCCTCGTTCATGGCTTCATGACGACTATACATGCCTTTACTGGCGATCAGCCGGTGCTTGACACCCTGCATTCCGACCTGCGTCGCGCCCGCGCAGCCGGTATGTCCATGATCCCGACATCAACAGGTGCCGCCAAGGCCGTGGGTCTGGTTCTGCCGGAACTGGTCGGCAAGCTCGACGGGACGTCGGTCCGGGTGCCGACACCGAATGTCTCGATGATCGACCTTACCTTCGTGGCCGGTCGTTCGACCACCAAGGAAGAGATCAATGACGCGATCACCAAAGCTGCCAACGGTCGCCTGAAAGGTGTTCTTGACGCCAACAGCGATCCGGTTGTGTCCATCGACTTCAACCACAGCCCGGCGTCCTCCACCTTCGACCTGACCCAGACCCAGGTGATCGACGGAACCTTCGTGCGGGTTCTGAGTTGGTATGACAACGAGTGGGGCTTCTCCAACCGCATGAGCGACACGGCTATCGCCATGGCGAACGCGAAGTAAGAAGCAAGAAGAAGTAACGGACGGAGACGAGACGTATGGTCGATTTCAAGACCCTTGATGATCTGGATGCCAGTGGCAAGACCGTTCTGGTGCGGGTCGATCTGAACGTGCCGGTGGAAAATGGCAAGATTGCCGATTTCACCCGCATTGACCGGATCCGGCCCACCCTGGACGAACTTGCCGACAAGGGGGCGATCGTCCTGCTGCTCAGCCATTTCGGCCGGCCCAAAGGCAAGGCCGTGCCGGAAATGTCTCTCCGTCCGATTGCTGAGGGGCTGTCGGATCACATCGGTAAGCCCGTCACCTTTATCGAAGACTGCATCGGGGAGCCTGTGAAAAAGGCGCTCAAAGATGCCAAGGCGGGCGATATACTGCTCGCCGAGAATGTCCGCTATCACGCGGGCGAAGAAAAGAATGACGCGGATTTTGCCAAAACCCTTGCCGCTGCGGGCGATGTTTACGTGAATGACGCCTTCTCCTGCTCCCACCGGGCCCATGCCTCGACCGAGGCGATTGCCCATCTCCTCCCTGCCTATGCGGGACGGAACATGGAAGCAGAGCTGACGGCGCTGACCAAGGCGCTGGAAAAGCCGGAACGGCCCGTGATGGCGGTTGTCGGCGGCGCAAAAATCTCCAGCAAGCTCGACCTTCTGTTCAACCTGATCGAAAAGGTCGATATTCTGGTGATTGGCGGCGGCATGGCCAACACCTTCCTGAATGCGCAAGGCATCAATGTCGGCGCCTCGCTTTGCGAGCATGATCTTGCCGTTACGGCAACCGAAATCCTGGAAAAAGCGGAGAAAGTCGGCTGCGAAGTTCTCCTGCCGACCGATGTCGTGCTGGCGAAGGAATTCAAGGCGGGCGCGGAAAGCCGCGCGGGAAAACTCGACGGCGTCGAGGAAGACGAAATGATCCTCGATATCGGGCCGGATTCTGTCACGCTGTTGAAGGCGCGGCTCGGGATGGTCAAGACGCTGATCTGGAACGGCCCTTTCGGGGCCTTCGAGATCGAACCTTTCGACGAGGGCACGGTTGCCGTCGCGAAAGAAGCCGAGAAACTGACAAAATCGGGCGAGCTGATTTCTGTTGCCGGTGGCGGCGACACGGTCTCGGCGCTGGCGAAAGCCGGTGTCACCGACGGATTTACCTATATCTCAACGGCTGGTGGAGCCTTCCTTGAATGGATGGAAGGCAAGACATTGCCGGGTGTCGCCGCACTTGCCCGCTAATCGGGCCAAACTACGGGAGACGATGAAAATGGATGACTTGGACCTTGAAGATGTTGCAAAGGCGCTGGTCGCCCCGAGCAAGGGCATTCTTGCCGCCGATGAAAGTACTGGCACGATCAAGAAGCGTCTGGACACCATCAACACCCCGAGTACCGAAGACACCCGCCGCGACTATCGCGAACTGCTGCTCTCAAGCGAGGGCGCAGGCGATTATATCAGCGGCGTCATCCTCTATGACGAAACCATCCGCCAGATGGCAAAAAACGGCACGCCGCTGACCGAACTGATCAAGGCGCAGGGCATCATCCCCGGCATCAAGGTCGATATGGGCGCGAAACCCCTCGCCTTCTCGGAAGGGGAACTGGTAACGGAAGGGCTCGATGGCCTGCGGGACCGCCTCGCGGAATATCACAAGCTCGGCGCCCGCTTCGCCAAATGGCGCGCGGTTATCTCCATCGGCGAAGCCTCCCCCAGCCAGTATTGCATCGACACCAACGCCCATGCCCTCGCCCGCTACGCCGCGCTCTGTCAGGAAGCCAACATCGTGCCGATTGTCGAGCCCGAAGTGCTGATGGATGGCGATCACAATATCGATGAATGCTACGCGGTCACGGAAACGACGCTGAAAACCGTCTTTGACGAGCTCTATAAACAGCGTGTCGTGCTGGAGCAGATGCTGCTGAAACCCAACATGGTTGTCTCTGGCACGCATTGTCCCGAGCAGGCCGGCGTGGAAGAAGTCGCCACCAAGACCCTGTATTGCTTCGAGCAGACGGTGCCCGCTGCGGTGCCCGGCATTGTCTTCCTCTCCGGCGGACAGAGCGAGCAGCAGGCTACGGAACATCTCAATGCCATGAACCAGATGGGCACCTATCCATGGGAAATCAGCTATTCCTTCGGTCGCGCGTTGCAGGCCTCCGCACTCAGCACCTGGCAGGGCAAGCCGGAAAATATAGAGGCGGCGCAGAAAGCCTTCCTTCACCGCGCGAAACTCACCAGCGCTGCTCGCGACGGTGAATATAACGCGGATATGGAATAGACATAACATGGGGACAACGCCTGAAGAAGAACGGGAGCGTCCCCGTCTCTACCTGATATCACCCGCCGTCATCGACCTTGATGGTTTCGAGGCCGCTTTTCGTGACGCGATCTCTGGCGGCGATATCGCCTGTTTCCAGCTGCGCCTGAAAGACCGTCCGAAAGAAGAAATCATCGCCGCGACCCGGCGCCTGTTCCCGATTGCCGAGGCAGCGAACGTCGCCTTTCTGCTCAATGATGATGTCCGGCTTGCGCGGGAACTGCAGGTGGACGGCGTGCATGTCGGCGCCGAGGATATGCCCTACAAACAGGCCCGCGAGCTTCTGGGTCCCGACGCGATTATCGGTGTCACCTGCAAGAATTCCCGCCACCTCGCGATCGAGGCCGGTGAGATGGGTGCGGATTACGTGGCCTTCGGGGCCTTCTTCCCCTCCTCCACCAAGGCCAATACAACCAAGGCCGATCTGGAAATTCTGGAATGGTGGGCCAGCACGACGACGGTCCCGTCCGTCGCCATCGGTGGCATTACGGTAAAGAATGCGGAAGGGATCCTGCGAAGCGGCGCGGATTTCCTCGCGGTCGGTAACGGGGTCTGGGGCTACAGCGACGGTCCGAAAGAGGCCGTTGCCGCCTTTAATCGCGTGATTGATAAGGTCATGACAACCTGATAGGTTCCGGCGAGATTTTTTTGACAGAAGCGAAGATGAACCATGAAAATTAACGGAAATGCCATTCGGCCCGGCAACGTCGTCGAACATAAGGGTGGCCTCTGGGTCGCCGTCAAGATCCAGCATACGCAGCCGGGCAAGGGCGGCGCCTATCTTCAGGTTGAGCTTAAGAACCTGCGCGACGGAAGCAAGCTGAACGAACGCTTCCGTTCGTCTGAATCGGTTGAGAAAGTCCGTCTTGAGCAGAAACCGCACCAGTTCCTCTATGAGGATGGGGAACTGCTCACCTTCATGGACACCAGCAATTATGAGCAGGTCTCGCTAGCAAAAGATATGGTTGGCGAGCGCGCCGCCTTTCTGCAGGACGGCATGGATGTGGAAATCGAGTTTCACGAGGAGAGCCCGCTGACTGTGATCCTGCCCGAGCAAGTCGTGCTGGAAATTACCGACACCGAACCGACCGTCAAGGGCCAGACGGCCGCCTCCTCCTATAAACCGGCGATCCTGGAAAACGGGATACGGGTCATGGTGCCGCCTTTCTGCGGCAGCGGCGAGAAAATCGTTGTCAACACGGAAACATCCGAGTATCTCAAGCGGGCGGACTAGAACCCGTCTGAATCCCCGTTTCCTGATCGAGAGAAAAGCAGCACACCATGGCGCGAAAATCTGCCGACATCAATGCAATGGAACTGTCCGCCCGCAAGGCGGCGCGCAAGCTCCTGCGCGATTTCAATGAGGTTGAGCATTTGCAGGTCTCCCGCAAGGGACCGGCGGATTTCGTCACCCAGGCCGATCTCACCTGCGAGGCAACGCTGCGCGAGGAACTTTCCCGCCTCCGTCCCGAATACGGCTTCATCACCGAGGAAGGTGAGAATATACCGTCGAAGGATGGGGAACATTACTGGGTCATCGACCCCCTCGATGGAACAACAAACTTTCTTCACGGCCTGCCGCATTTCGCCATTTCCATTGCCATCAAGACGGGCAAGGAGATCACCGCGGGTCTCGTGCTCGACCCGGTCAAGGACGAAATGTTCTGGGCCGAAAAAGGGGGCGGAGCTTTCGTCAATACCCGCCGCTTGCGCGTTTCCAGCCGGACCCGTATGGCCGACAGCATCTTCGCCACCGGCATCCCCTTCATGGGCAAAAAGGATCATGGCAAGTTCCTGAAGGAGCTTGAACGGTTCATGGAAATCTCGGCTGGGGTACGACGTTACGGTGCGGCCTCGCTTGATCTTTGTTATGTTGCTGCCGCCCGTTATGACGGCTATTGGGAACGCGATCTGGAAGAATGGGATATCGCGGCGGGCATTATCATTGCGCGCGAAGCGGGCGCCCTCGTCTCCCAGATCGACGGCGGTGAGAAGATGCTTGAAAAAGGCGATATCCTCGCCAGCAATCCCGGCGTCAACAGCGGCATGATGGAAATTTTCCGCGAGCTTCGCCTCGGGCGATAGATGATTTAAATCAAAGGCTTGTAATTAGTGTTTGCTAGGCTATTCTAAGGCCGGATCAATAAATAATAACAAGTCAGGATCAACGTGACATGCGTGCAATCGTCGTCCATGAATTCGGCAACTACAAGGATGTAGCCAAACTCGAAACCCTTCCCGTTCCGGAACCCGGCCCCGGTGAAGTCGTCGTTCGCAACAAGGCGGCGGGGGTCAGCTTCGCAGCCTCCCTCAACATTGCCGGAAAATACCAGCGCAAGGCACCGCTGCCCTACATCCCCTCGACCGAGTCAGCCGGTATCGTTCATGCGGTGGGTGAGAATGTAACCCGGGTTGCCGTCGGCGATCATGTCATGTGCAGTGTCAATCATGGCGGCGCCGCCGGTTTTTGCAAGATTGAGGATGTCGCCTGCTTCAAGATACCAAAAGATATGGATTTCGCCGTCGGCTCGGCGGTTGTCACTTCCTACAACACCTCTTATGGCGCGCTCGTGCGCCGGGCCAAACTGCAACGCGGAGAGACGTTGCTGGTTCATGGCGCGGCCGGAGCCGTCGGTATGGCAGCGGTCGAGATCGGCAAAGCGCTGGGGGCAACCGTCATTGCCGTCGCCGGCGGGGAAACACATTGCGAAACGGCACGCCGTCACGGGGCCGACTATGTCATCGATCACCGGCAGGAAGACTTTCGCGAGCGGGTGATGAAATTCACCGACGGGCGCGGCGTCGATGTCGTTTATGACAGCATCGGCGGCGATGTGACGATCCAGTCCATCCGCTCCCTCGCCTGGGAAGGACGGCTGCTGACCATCGGTTATGCCTGCGGCACAATACCGGATATCGCGGCCAACAGGTTGCTGCTCAAGAATGCCTCGGCAATGGGGTTCAACCTTGGGCATTTCTTCGGCTGGTCGCCGGGCGGCAACAGGCGGCAGCATATCGATGCCCTCGATGAGATGGCGGCCGGTGTCCTTGACCTCTACTCAAAGGGCCAGATCAAGCCCGAGATCGGCGCCCGCTTTCCGCTTCCTCAGTTCGTCGATGCGCTGGACGCGGTCATCAACCGCAAGGTGGACGGCAAATGCGTTATCGAAATGAGTGAGGAAGACTACTAGGGTCCCGACCCTAGCTTTTCGGCTTCAACCGGACGGCGGTGCCGAAGGCGAGAATCTCGGCGGAGCCCGCCATCACCATCGAGGTGGTGAAGCGCATCCCGACAATCGCATCCGCGCCCTTCAGCCGGGCGTCCGAGATCATACGGTCCGTCGCCTGCTCACGCGCCTCCGCCATCAGCTTGGTATATTCCGAAACTTCCCCGCCGACCAGATTGCGAAGGGCGGCGATGATATCCGTGCCGATATGCTTGGCGCGGATGACATTCCCCCGCACAAGACCGATTACTTCGGCAATCTCGTGGCCGTTAATCTCGTCCGTGGTGGTAATAAGCATGTCCGATCTCATTTATCGACATTCTCCTCGTAATATTTGTCTTCGGCGTTCGTCTTGTGCTGCCAAAGCACCCGGAACAGCAGAAAGCCGAGCGCGCCCAGCACGATCAGAAGGACGAGGCCGAACGGAAAGGGCGCCATCGCCCCTGCGAATAGCAGGAACAATAGATAGATCCCACCGCCAAAGATCACCAGCAACAGGGCTATTGTATCAAGCTTCATCGTTACCACCCTCCTTCAGCCGGGACATGATTGCCGCCCGCTTTCAGCTTATGGAAATAGAACAATATCGCCAAATACTTTCATAAAACTAAACGATTGTCGCCGTGCGCCCGCTAAGTTATTGTGCTATGCAATCGCCTGTCTGCCCAAAAGTTGACATTTTCCGGGATCAGGTTCGGGAAAACGGGCAACCGCGCATGTATGATGGAAACACTATGGTAATGCAGTCAAGTAAGGGAGGAGGCCAATGAAAAAATCACCGGCAATGGCCTTTCCCCTGTCCCTGTTCGCCTCGCTTGTGCTAGCCCTTCCGCTAACGGGCATGACCATCACTCTCGCCCATGCCGAAACCGGCACAGCTGCACGCCCATTGGTTGAGGTTAATTTAAAGGCGCTGCAGACGGCAGGATCGGAGACGCGCACGCCGACCCGGATCATCGACGGGGAGACGGTTATCACCCTGACGCCGCCAAAGCCGCGTTCGAAAAATTCCCCGACAGCGCCTGAAAGAATCGTCATTCCGAAGGTCAAGCCCTCCCTCACCCTTCCGCAGACCGAGGTTGCCGAAGCACCACCCGTTCCGGTACCGCCGATCAATCCGGCAAAGCTTCCGGATGCGACCGAGGAAGCAAAATTCGAGGATGTCTCCACCCCTGTGGTCAAGATGGACACCGCGCCGATCCCGACACCCGAGATTGTCGAGGAGATGAAAACGGAAGCCGCGGAAGAAGCTGCGGAAAAAGTGACGAAAAGCGCCGAAGCGCCGCCGGTCTCCGCCGAGACAGTGACGGAATCCACGGCTGAAGCAACATCGGAAGCTACCGCCGAGACGGAACCCGCCGTCCAGTCAGAGGAAGAGGCGGCAAAGGAAATACAGCTGGCTGCGATTACTCCTGACGCCGGACCGCCCGCAAGCAAGGCCCTTGCCGATGCGACGAAGCCAAAAGACAACCTCACCCGCATCCTGTTTGCGGAGGGGGAAATGAAACTCCCGGACGCAGCGCAGGACAGCCTGCAATCCATTGCCGATCAGGTGATGACGGGGGATCGGCAGAATGTCCAGCTTCTCGCCTATGGCAGCGGCGATAACGTCAGCGCCGCGCGGCGGCTCTCCCTCAGCCGGGCACTGGCAGTGCGCTCGGAACTGATGACCCTTGGCGTGGACAACAAGCAAATTGAAGTCCGGGCCCTTGGCGAGCCGGAAGGCGATGGCCCGGCGGATCGCGTTGACCTCCTTTTGATTACACGGTGACCATGACAACATATTCCCATGTCGAAACCCATAACCTGGCGGGCACCCCCAATATCAAGAAACCGCGCCGCTACCTGATCCGTATGGCGATCTTTATCGGCATCGCGCTTGCCATTACCGCCTTTCTCTACCCGCAGATACAGACCGCCTTTTTCGCCAATCCGCTGTTGAACGGCCTGATTATCTTTGTCTTGCTGTTCGGTATTGCCTTTATCTTCCGTCAGGTGTTCGTTCTGTCGGGGGAAATCAATTGGACACATAGTTTGCGCCGGCTGGAATCGACTCAGCCGACCGCCCGGCCGCCTCGCCTGCTGGCGCCGCTGGCGACCATCATCCATGACAGCAAGGGGCCCGTCCGGCTTTCTGCGATGACCATGAATACCCTGCTCGACAGTATCGCCGCGCGGCTTGACGAAGGGCGGGACATCTCCCGCTACCTGATCAATGTGCTGGTCTTTCTTGGCCTGCTCGGGACCTTCTGGGGCCTGCTGGAAACGGTCGATTCCGTTGGGGGTGCCATCTCGACGCTGAATGTCGGGGGCGGCGGGGATTTCGCCCGCATTTTCGATGAACTCAAGCTCGGCCTTGAAAAACCTCTGTCGGGCATGGCCGTGGCCTTTTCCTCCTCCCTCTTCGGTCTGTCGGGCTCCCTCATCCTCGGCTTTCTGGATATGCAGGCGGGACAGGCGCAGAACCGCTTCTACACCGACCTGGAAGAATGGCTGACCTCCATCACCCGTTTCACCAGCTCAGGCTCCTCGATCGTCAGCGACGGCGACCAGAGCGTTCCGGCCTATGTTCATGCCCTGCTGGAGCAGACGGGCGAGAGCCTGAACAACCTGCAACGCACCCTCGCCCGGAATGAGGACAAACGCGGATCGGCGGAAAATTCCCTGATCAACCTGAGTGAGCGTCTCGCCGCACTGACCGACCAGATGCGGACCGAACAGGAACTGATGGTCAAACTCGCCGAGAACCAGACGGAACTGAAACCGGTTCTGGAACGACTCGCGAAATCCGGGGAGACGGCAGGGCTTGATCAGGCAAGCCGCAACCACCTTCGCAACCTGGATGTGCACATGGTCCGCCTGCTGGAGGAAAGTGCCGATGGCCGCGACCATGTCGTTCAGGAAATCCGCAGCGATATCAAGCTGCTGACCCGCACCATCGCCGCAATCGCGGACGAAAGCCGTCGTGGGTAAGGTGATGCCCAGTGCCCGGAACGGAGTAAGTTATGGCTCGTAGACGCCGCGGACAACGCGCCCCATACGAGATTTGGCCCGGCTTTGTCGATGCGCTGACAACGCTGCTGCTGGTGATCATCTTCCTGCTTGTGGTGTTCGTGCTGGCTCAGTTCTTCCTGTCGCAGGCCCTCTCGGGACGCGATGCGGCGCTTGAAAAGTTGAACCAGCAGGTCAATGAACTCGCCGATCTCCTCGCGATCGAGCGGCGAACCAGCGCCAATCTGGAAAACCAGATCAGCCAGCTCACCATCGATATGACGCGGCTTGAGGAAGAACGCGATAACGTCATCATCCAGCTCGATACCCTTACCAGCCGCGCGCTCTCCGCGGAGGAAGATCGCGACCGGCTGACAATTCTGCTCCGGGAGGAAAAAGAGAAAACAACGGCGGTCGAAGAGAAGCTCAGCGCCAGCGAGGAAAAACTCGGCATCAGCGAGGACAGCCTGAAAGCCAGCCTTGCCGAGCTTGAAAGCCTGAGGCGCGATATCGCCACGCTGGAGGAAACCCGCAAAAACCTTGAAGAGGAAGTCGGCAAGCTCGCCGCGACCATCGAGGATAAAGACAGTGAAATCGGTAATCTCCGGGATCGCAGCAAGGAACTTGAGGCGCGCATCGCCGATGAGCAGGAGCGTACCAACCTCGCCCAGGAGGAGATCGAGGCGCGGGAAATCCGCCTTGCCGAGTTGCAGACTCTCTATCTGCAGACACAGGACAAGCTGGAGGAGGAGGAAGAGCTTTCGGCCGCCGCCCGCTCACAGGTCGCCGCGCTCAATACCCAGATCAATGCGCTTCGAAACGAGCTCGCCAAGCTGAACCAGCTTCTGGACGCGAGCGAGGCCAAGGATGCCGAGCAGGAGGCTCAGATCGCCGATCTCGGCAAACGCCTCAACCAGGCCCTGGCCGCGAAGGTGCAGGAATTGCAGCAATACCGCTCCGAGTTTTTCGGCAAGCTCCGCGAAGTGCTCCGGAACCGCCCCGGCATCAGCATTGTCGGCGACCGCTTCGTCTTCCAGTCGGAGGTCCTCTTCGATGCGGGCAGCGCGGAGCTTGGCCCGGAAGGAAAGCAGGACATGGCGAAATTCGCCGAAACCCTGCTTGAGATCGCGAAAGACATTCCCGACGATATAGACTGGATCCTGCGCGTCGACGGCCATACGGACAAACAGCCGATCAGCACGGCACGCTTCCCCTCGAACTGGGAGCTGTCAACCGCCCGCGCTGTCTCGGTCACGAAATTCCTGATCAGTCAGGGCGTGTCGCCGGATCGGCTCGCCGCGACCGGCTTTGGTGAATTCCAGCCCATTGATTCCCGCGATGATGAAATCGGATATCTCCGCAACCGGCGGATTGAGCTAAAACTGACGGAGCGATAAGTGGCGGGTACAGGACGGAACATTCTTGTCATCAAGCATGGCGCCATGGGCGATGTGATCCTCGCGCAGGGTCCGTTTCAGGCCATTCGCGATCATCATGGCGATGCGCGCATCGTCCTCCTGACCACACGCCCCTTCGCCGCCTTCCTTGAAAAGTCCGGGCTGTTCGATGAGGTCTGGATCGACGAGCGCCCGAAGCTGTGGCAATTGTCCAAGCTTATCCCGCTGATCCGCAAGCTGCGCCGGGGCCGTTTCGACCGGGTCTATGATTTGCAGACCTCGACCCGGACGAACAGTTATTTCCGGTTTTTTCCGCGCCGCAGAAAGCCTGAATGGTGCGGCATCGCCAAAGGCAGCTCCCATCTTCATGACAGCCCGATGCGCACCAAGATCCACACGATCGAACGGCATATCGACCAGTTGAAAGTCGCCGGGATCGAGACCGTGCCGCCCGTCGATTTTTCCTGGGCGATGACCGACATTTCGCGCTTCGATCTGCCAGATAAATATGCGCTGCTAGTACCAGGTGGATCGGCCCACCGGCCGGAGAAACGCTGGCCCGCGAAACGTTTCGCCGAGCTTGCGGCCATTCTTGCAGGCAAGGGCATCACGCCGGTGCTGGTCGGTGGCAAGGCGGAGGCCGAGGCGATCAAGACGATCCTTGACCACTGCCCGGAGACCATCGACCTCTCTTCCAAGACCGAGTTTGGCGATATCGCGACGCTCGGCGCCGGGGCTACGCTCGCGGTCGGGAATGATACCGGACCGCTGCATCTGATCTCTGCCGTCGGCTGCAAGACGGTTGTCCTGTTCTCGAAGGCGTCTGATCCGAACATGTCGCGCCCACGCGGGCAGGATGTAACAGTGCTGCGCGAGGATGACCTCGCCAATCTTCCGCTTTCCGCGGTGCTGGACAGTCTGGGGCTGGAAAAATGAGCATTGGGGCGGCGCGCACCGTTCTCTGGTGGGGCCGGTTCGATCCCGACTATTCCCGCAACCGCATTCTGCGTCAGGCGCTTGTCCGGCTCGGCTGGGAGTTGCAGGATTTCCGCCCGCGGATCAGTCGGCTTGGCCATCTGGAGGCGACTCTCAGGGGTGTCAAAAAGCCGGATCTTCTCTGGCTCCCCGCCTTTCGTCAGCGCGACATGGCGG
>TARA_R110001606_G_scaffold399054_1_pt1 | contig 59424 bp, 57 predicted proteins | sample TARA_R110001606 | Tara Oceans TARA_R110001606 (sample SAMEA4398315) | marine metagenome | biome: Polar Biome; feature: [SRF] surface water layer (ENVO:00010504); material: water (ENVO:00002006), including particulate matter (ENVO:01000060) such as... | depth 5 m
GAAAAATTACCGAAATAGGAAAAGAAACTTCTTTAAACACAGAGATTCTATTAGATTTACAACCGCAACTTGTTGTTGGTTATAGTGTTTCATCAGCCGATAAATCTTTAACAACCATTCAAAAAGCAGGAATTAATGTTATATATAATGGAGATTGGCTAGAAGAAACTCCTTTAGGAAGAGCAGAATGGATTAAGTTTTTTGGTGTTTTATTTGATAAAGAAAAACAAGCAGACAGTATATTTAAAGTTATAGAAAACAATTACTTAGAGGCAAAAAAAATTGCTTTAAAATCTGATAAAAAACCTACAATTCTTTCTGGAGCTATCATGAGTAAGAATATTTGGAATTTACCCGGTGGCGAAAGTTTTGTTGCTACTTTTTTTAAAGACGCAAATTTTAATTATTTGTGGAAAGAAACAAAAGGAAAAGGAAGTTTGTCTTTAAGTTTTGAAAGTGTGTTTGATAAAGGTCAAAATGCAGAACTATGGCTTTCTCCTGCTCATTATACATCAAAAGAACAATTGATAAAAAGCAATCCTTTATATGCAGAATTCAATGCTTTTAAAAACAATACTATTTTTTCACCAATAACTTTAAAGGGTAAAACTGGTGGTATTATTTATTATGAATTAGCACCAACAAGACCAGATTTAGTCTTAAAAGATTTGATTAAAATTGTGCATCCAGAATTACTCAAAGAATATGAATTTACTTTCTACAGAAAATTAAATTAAGCTATTTTATGAAAAAATTACATCCAAAATCTAACATTGATGAGCTTTGTTATCCATTTATGTATGAAGCATCTTCTCTTTGTGATTATGAAATAGAAACAGATCAACTTACACGTATGGTTGCTTGGGCTATAGATGAACTTTCTATTTTAAAATTAGAATTTCCTTACAGTGAAGATTTAGAGAACTTAGAAAAACAACTACATTGGGTTTTACCTCTTTGTTATCATCTTAATGGTTCTATTAGAGGAAAACTTGCCATTACAGAAAATGATCATCAGCAATTATTAGATCATTATAGAAATATGAAAGTTGTCGTTGAAGATGTTATTTCTGGTTTTGTTTTACCTGGAGGAAAATCTCCTGTTGGAATTCTGAATCAATGTTCTTCTATTTCAAAGAAAGCAATTCGGTTAATGGTAATTATACACAATACAGAAAACAAAGAAGTTGCAGAAATTTTACCAAAATTTGCTAATTTATTGTGTAACTATTTTTTTACAGCTACAATTTTAATCAATAAAGTAACAGGTTTTAAAGAAACTCCTTTTATTAGTAAAAGCTATTAATTTTTAAAATTTAGGTAATATTAAATATTATGCTATAAAAATTACATAAAAAAAACTTCAGTTTAAAATTAAACTGAAGTTTCTTAAAGTATTAATTGAAAATTGGGGAATTATATTATTTTATAAATCAAATTTACTTAAAACCCTTGTAATTTAAGTAATACTCATGGGTAGTTTTTGGGTAGTTTTTAATAAAACACTACTTTCTAATACTTTTTTTTAAGGGTAAATACTTCCTTCCTGCTTTTTACATTTAGTTTTTCATAAATATTTTTTACATGAAATTTTACCGTATTTATAGAGATGTTTATTAGGTCTGCAATTTCTTTGTTGGATTTACTTGCAATTATTAAATCAAAAACTTCTCTTTCTCTTAAACTTAAAATGTTTATATCAATAGTTGTTTTATCTTCTTTTGAAGTTAAGTTTTTTAACTCCAAAGAGTATTTAATAATTTCCTTTCTAATAAGAATATTTTCATCTTTTAGAATTTTCATTCGATACAATACAGCAATTGATAGAATAATCATTTCTAAGAAAGCACCAATTTTAATAGTCACAGGATTGATATCAATAAGTGATATGCCAAGGAATTTTAAAATAAAAAAATCAATGGCAGAGAATAAAATAATTACATAAGCTATTGCCAAAATTTTGGTGTAGACATTTTTATTGAATAATAAAACAGCACAAAACCAATTAATAAAAAGTAGTAAAAACACTAATATGTTTAAAAAAAATAAATAATAGTAATTTTTGGTGGCAACATAAAGAGCTGCTAAAAAGAGAATAATAACACCTATTCCATAACTATATCTTTTTAGCTTTGGAAAAAAGATATCTAAAAATAAATAATTATCGGAAAATTTACTGGAGAAATATGCTAGTAAAACATAATTTAAACACATTAAAAAATCATTTAAACCTTCATTAATATTATAATAATTTAACATTCCATCCATTGTAAAAATGCCAAAACAAATACTTGACAAAAACAAAGAATAATATAAAAAGGAATGATCTTTAAATAAAAAGTAATAAAATAAGTTATAAATAATGATCAAAATTGTAAATCCATAATAGAAACCATTTAGTAATAAATTGTTTTTTTCTCTTAAAGACATTATGTCTTCAGAGCCGAGTTCTACTGGAATATACGAATGAAGTTTTGGTGTAACTTGAATATAAACATCATCATCTCTAGAAAATCGATAACTTAAATATCTACGATTTGTAAGTTTTTCTATTCTATTTGAATTCTGATAAACGTTTGCAGTATTAAAACGATCATAGGGAATTCTAAAAATATAATTTAAATTTGTGTTATAAGCAGGTATTTTAAACCAATAAGTAGCTTGTGAATGTTTCTCTAAAATTTGATTTTCTAATACTAAAAACTCCTGATCTTTAACATCTTCTAATGTGAATGTGCTTTCTGCATCTTTATAAACATAAATATCCTCTTGAGAAAAACCAATAGATTGGAAAAATAAAATAAATATGAATACTATATATTTCATCTATTAACTAAATCAAAACTCGTTCTATTATTCCTTAATAAAACTAATTATTTATATTCTTAAAGTTTGTACTCTCTAAATATAATAAAATTATTGTTGCTGTTGTTGCTGCTGCTGCTGCTGCTGTAAATATTTAGTAGAAAAATTAAAAGCTGCAGTTGCATGAATTTTTGTTGTATCAAAAACAGGTACAAAAACATCTTCTTGCTGAATTAATAATGGAATTTCTGTACATCCTAGAATTACACCTTCTGCCCCATTTTTGAGTAACCGTTCAATTATTTTGATGTATTTTTCTTTGGATGGTGGGCTTATAATTCCTGATGCAAGTTCATCATAAATGATGTTATGAATGATGTCTCTTTCTTCTTGATTTGGAATAATTGCTTCTATACCAAATGATTTTAAAACATCCGTAAAAAATGTTTTTTCCATGGTATATTTTGTTCCTAATAAAGCAACTTTTTTTAATTGCTTTTTAATAATTTCTTTGGATGTAGCATCTGCAATATGAATAACCGGAATTTTAACGACATCTCTTACTGCATCAATACATAAGTGCATCGTATTTGCACAAATTAAAATACAACTTGCGCCTGCATTTTCTAAACTTTTTCCAGCATCAGCCATTATTTCATCGAGTAAATCCCACCTGTTTTCTTTCTGAAGTTTCGCTATTTTTCCGAAATCGAAAGAATTGATAATTACTTCTGCAGAATGACTTTTACCTAAACTAGCTGCATTTAATTGATTTAAAATTCGATAATATAAAATGGTAGATTCTGGAGTAATTCCGCCAATTAAACCTATTTTTTTCATGTTTTTTGTAATTTTTCTAGATGATTTTCTCTCAAATAAAGATATAACGGAAACGTAAATGCAATCGCAATTAAAAATGTTAACGGAATTAAAACCCACCAAAACTTAATTTTTAATTTTATGGCATCAGGAATGTAAAAAGCAAAAAATGTTAGCACTACAACCGTTAAATCTGCACCAAAAGATTTACCTGCAAAACTGGCCTGCGCATCTTTAAAAAAATTAATTAAAGTAGGATCTTCTGCCGTTTGAAAATATTGAATATTATAATACCAAGTATAGCAAATACCTAAAACTGCCAATGCTAAATACAGGTGTTTAAATTTCATTTTTTTTATATAAATTTAAAATTAATTTATATTTCCCAGTTCGAGTCTTTCGTCTTCACTCAAAATAAATCAAAGTGTAATACTTTAATTAGGTCTCGATTGCGCTCTCAGACACGAAACAAACTAAAACAATTTCGTTTGATTTTCATCATCAATTTTCTTTTGCTCTGCTTTCTTTCTTGCTATTGACTTTTGTAATGCAATTTTTGCTTTTTCATCCGCAGAAAGTTCTTCTAAAACTGGTTTTTTAGTTTCAGGAATTTCAATGGGTAATTTATCTTCAATTACTTCTTCATCTATCACCTCTACTTCTTCTATTATTTCTTCTTCTGGTTCTTCAAAAGGCAAAGGTTCTAGTAAATTTACTTGTTTTATTTTTTCTGTGGTAAACTGATTACCAAGCGCTTTTATTCCTTTTACAGCTATAAATTCTTCTAAATTAACTTCCTCGTTATCTACGTTTCTTTTAGAAAACTGCACTTCTGCAATAGGTCTGTAATCTGTAGCCACAATTTCTAAATGCGATTTTGGATGTTCTGAAATAAAAATTTCTTCTTTATCTGTTGTTTCAATAAGAAAACGTTTTATGTAATAGCGTTCTTTTTCACCATCAAAATAAATAGCAGAAATAGGTTTGGTTGGTTTCCACTTTTCTAATACAATCATATCGTCTTCAAAATGCATTGCTAAGTCTGGTTTTACAGCTTTGGCTTTTCCACTTTGTGTTATGATTAATAATTTATCTTCCGCTTTAAATTCGCCCAACAATTCACCTCTTTCATCTACATTTAAACGCTGAACAGTATCATCAAACCAAATTTTTCTTGGTTTTAAAGTTGAAACTCCTTCTGCTTTAAAATCAATACTTCTAATCGTATATTTTGTAATTCTATTTCCTCTAACAGCCCTTCCTTTTACTGCTAAATCAGCAAAATCTAGATCCCATTTTAATTTTTTAACACTACCAACAGAACGTAAATTTATGGTGACAACTTCTGCTTCTCCATTATGATTTGCAGAGAAATAATGCACAACAGACGCCTTACTACCATTGGTTAAATCGTATTCTTTATCTCTTGTTACAGAAGTAACGTTGAAACGTTTCATATAACTTGGTCCTCTTGCACCATCTCTATAAATAAAATTATACACTGTTCTTCTATCTTTCTTTTTAAAGACCGCAACATGAATAATATCTTTCCCTACAAACGTTTTAGCATCAATTTTAGAAACCATCATTACACCATCCTTTCTAAAAATAATAATGTCGTCTATATCAGAACAATCGGTTACAAATTCGTCTCTTTTTAAGGATGTTCCTATAAAACCTTCTTCTCTATTTACATATAATTTGGCGTTGTTCATTGCCACTTTTGAGGCAACTATGTCATCAAAAATTCTAATTTCAGTTTGTCGCTCTTTGCCTTTACCGTATTTCTCTTTTAAGTTTTTAAAATAATCAATTGCAAAAACAATTAAATGATCTAAATGATGTTTAACACCAGCAATTTTATCTTCTAAACTTTCTATATGCTGTTTTGCTTTATCAATATCAAATTTTGATATTTTTTTAATTCTAATCTCTGTTAAACGAACAATATCTTCTTCTGTAATTGGTCTTTTTAAATGCTTAATATGAGGCTGTAAACCTTCATCAATAGCAACAATTACTCCTTCCCAAGTTTCTTCTTCTTCAATATCACGATAAATTCTATTTTCAATAAAAATGCGTTCTAAAGAAGCAAAATGCCATTGCTCTTCTAATTCATTTAACTGAATTTCTAATTCTTTTTTAAGCAATTCAACCGTTAAATCTGTTGAGTGTTTAAGCATTTCTGAAACACCAATAAAAACAGGTTTATTATTTTCTATAGTACAACTTAAAGGCGAAATTGAGTTTTCGCAACTTGTAAAAGCATATAACGCATCAATAGTTTTATCTGGCGAAACATTTGGTGGCAAATGCATTAAAATTTCTACTTCGGCAGCTGTATTATCTTCAATCTTTTTTATCTTGATTTTACCTTTGTCATTGGCTTTTAAAATACTATCAATTAAAGTTGTGGTTGTGGTACCAAACGGAATTTCTGTAATCACCAACGTTTTTTTGTCGAGCTGAGAAATTTTAGCACGAATTCGAACTCGCCCTCCACGTTTTCCATCATTATAATTGGTAAAATCAGCTATTCCGCCTGTTAAAAAATCGGGTAAAATTTTAAAACTTTTCCCTTTTAAATACTTAATAGATGCATCAATTAATTCAATAAAATTATGTGGTAATATTTTGGTTGATAAACCAACCGCAATTCCTTCTGCTCCTTGTGCTAATAAAAGCGGGAATTTTACTGGTAAATCAATGGGTTCTTTTCTTCTACCATCATAAGACGCTTTCCATTCTGTTGTTTTCGGATTAAAAACAACTTCTAAAGCAAATTTTGTTAAACGTGCTTCAATATATCTTGATGCTGCAGCTCTATCGCCCGTTAAAATATTTCCCCAGTTTCCTTGCATATCGATCAGCAATTCTTTCTGACCAATTTGCACCATTGCATCGGCAATAGACGCATCTCCATGAGGGTGATATTGCATGGTATGACCAACAATATTTGCTACTTTATTGTAACGACCATCATCTAAATCTTTCATAGAATGCATAATTCTACGTTGCACAGGTTTTAATCCGTCTTCTAAAGATGGCACAGCTCTTTCTAAAATTACATAAGATGCATAATCTAAAAACCACTCTTTGTACATGCCTGTAACTTTGGTAATGGTTTCTTCCACAGCTTCAACTTGGTTGTTTTCTGATGCTGGTTGTTCTACATTATTTTGTAATTCTTCTTCGTTTTCGTTTATCTCTTCACTCATTATTTTTAAACGTTTAATCGTTTAGCTGTGTATTTTTTTTGGGCGTTCCCTAAAAAGGTCGGGCTTTACGTTATATCTTTTTTATTAAAAATAAAAAAGGATGCCACTTCAATCCCTAACGCAGACATACTAAGTACTTATTTACTTTCGTCTTTAATATATCCAATTTTGGTTCTTTCTACTTTATTTTCTTTCTTTTCTATCAATTCATCTAAATAAGAAAATACCAATTCTATATTTTTACTTTGATTGGTTACTTTCTTTTTTATTTCTTCTATTTCTAATCGTAAACTCAAATTATCTGATAATAAAGCTCGCATTTTTGTAAAAATCCTGATAATTTTAATATTTACAGCAATTGCTCTATCGCTATTTAAAACACTCGATAACATGGCAACTCCTTGTTCTGTGAAAACTAAAGGCAAATATCTGCTTCCTCCCCAACTTGAGGTCACAATTTGTGACCTCAAGTTTTCAAACTCTACTTTGGTCAATTCAAACATGAAATCTTCTGGAAAACGATTTAAATTTCGTTTAACAGACTGTTTTAAAACTTTCGTTTCTACTTGATATAATTCTGCCAAATCTCGATCTAACATTACCTTTTGATTGCGAATCAAATAGATTTTATTCGTAATTATTTCATCAGGAATTAATAAATTTTCTTCTTTCTTTTTCATTTATTTTATAAAGTTGCCAAATTTATATCTCTTATTTTTTCTCAATCTACTAAAAATTCATCCGAAGAAAAAAAACAGAATCGATTACGCTTCCTCAATTACATCTAACTCAACTTTTAAATTATTGATAATAAATTTTTGTCTTGTAGGTGTATTTTTACCCATATAAAACTCTAACATTTGTTCTATAGACATTTCTTTATCTAACATTACAGGATCTAAACGAATATCATCACCAATAAAATGGACAAATTCATTTGGCGAAATTTCTCCTAATCCTTTAAATCGGGTAATTTCTGGTTTTCCTCTTAATTTTTCGATGGAATTTCTTTTTTCTTCATCAGAATAGCAATAAATCGTTTCTTTTTTATCACGAACTCTAAAAAGTGGCGTATCTAAAATATATAAATGTCCGTCTTTTATCAACTCTGGAAAAAATTGCAAGAAAAAAGTAATCAATAACAATCGAATGTGCATACCATCAACATCGGCATCTGTAGCAATTACAATATTATTATATCGTAAATCTTCTAAGCCATCTTCTATATTTAAAGCGGCTTGTAATAAATTGAATTCTTCATTTTCGTACACAATTTTTTTGCTTAATCCATACGAATTTAAAGGCTTTCCTTTTAAACTAAAAACAGCTTGTGTATTTACATTTCTCGATTTTGTGATAGATCCAGAAGCAGAATCTCCCTCGGTAATAAACAAAGTTGTATCTAAATAATTTTCGTGTTTAATATCGCCTAAATGTACTCTGCAATCTCTTAATTTTTTGTTGTGTAAACTTGCTTTTTTAGCTCTATCTTTTGCCAATTTTCGAATACCAGAAAGCTCTTTTCGCTCTCTTTCTGCTTGCACAATTTTCCTTAAAAGTAACTCTGCAACATCTGTATTTCTGTGTAAAAAATTATCTAACTTGGTTTTTAGAAAATCGTTAATATAGGTTCTTACAGTTGGTAAATTCCCTCCCATTTCTGTAGAACCTAATTTTGTTTTCGTCTGACTTTCAAAAACAGGTTCCATTACTTTGATAGCAATTGCCGAAATTATAGATTTACGAACATCCGAAGCTTCAAAAGATTTACCATAAAAATCTCGAATTGTTTTTACAATCGTTTCTCTAAATGCTGCCTGGTGCGTTCCTCCTTGTGTTGTATGTTGCCCGTTTACAAACGAATAATACTCTTCTGAATATTGGGTTTTACTGTGTGTTAAAGCAACTTCTATATCATCGCCTTTTAAATGAATTATTGGATACAGCATATCATCTGTATTGTTATTTTCTTCCAATAAATCTTTTAATCCGTTTTCAGAAAAATACTTTTCTCCATTAAAAATTATGGTTAAACCCGGATTTAAATACACATAATACTTAAGCATTTTAGAAACATATTCGTTTCTAAATTTATATTTTTTAAAGATTAACTCATCAGGAATAAAAGAAACCTTAGTACCTTTTCTTCGTGATGTTTCTTCTAAAAAATCTTGTTTTATTAAATTTCCTTGGCTAAATTCTGCGGATGCCGATTTACCTTCTCTTGTAGATTCTACTCTAAAAAAATCTGATAATGCATTTACCGCTTTTGTACCAACCCCGTTTAAACCTACTGATTTTTTAAACGCTTTAGAGTCGTATTTACCACCTGTGTTCATTTTAGAAACTACATCAACCACCTTTCCTAAAGGAATTCCACGCCCAAAATCTCTAACCGTTACTTTATTTCCTTGAATAGAAATTTCGATGGTTTTACCAGCGCCCATTACATATTCATCAATAGAGTTATCTAAAACCTCTTTAACAAGAATGTAAATTCCGTCGTCTGCAGAAGAACCATCTCCTAATTTACCAATATACATTCCCGGACGCATTCTAATATGCTCTTTCCAGTCTAATGATCTAATATTATCTTCTGTATATTTTGTTTCTTGACTCATAAAAATTGGTACAGTAATTAGGGTTGAAGTCTTGCTAAATTAAGGCTTTACATGATGAAATGAAAAAACTTTGTGAATTAGTTATCAACATGATTTCAACGAAAACTCTCAGCTTCATAACACCCTGAAATCCAATAAAAAAAGAAAAAAAATTAGATCTATTTTTTTCTTGTTGATAATTATAAAACAAAAAATGAATTGTTTTTTTAGTCAAAAATCACAATAAAAAACAATTTGTTATATTTTTAAACAAATCGAAATTTATTAAACAATTTTATTACTTTTGGCATTCAGTAATAAAATTAAATAATAGTGGAAAACACACAACTTTTAGCGTTAGCAAATAAATACGGAAGTCCTTTATATGTTTACGATACAGAGAAAATTGAATCTCAGTACAATAGATTAACAAATGCTTTTAGCACAGTTAAAAGCTTAAAACTGAATTATGCTGTAAAAGCACTTTCTAACATCAATATATTGAAATTCTTTAAAAATTTAGGCGCTGGTTTAGACACCGTTTCTATACAAGAAGTTCAGTTGTGTTTAACAACGGGTATTGATCCTAAGAAAATAATTTATACACCAAACGGCGTTTCTTTAACAGAAATTGAAGAAGTTGCCAAATTAGGGGTTCAAATAAACATTGATAACCTTTCTATTTTAGAAATTTTTGGACAAAAACATCCAGAAATTCCTGTTTGTGTACGCATCAATCCACATATTATGGCGGGTGGAAATTCTAAAATCTCTGTAGGTCATATTGATTCTAAATTCGGAATTTCAATTCACCAAGTTCCGCATATTAAACGTGTTGTAGAAAATACAGGCATGAATATTAACGGAATTCACATGCACACAGGTTCTGATATTTTAGATATCGATACTTTTCTACGTGCAACAGAAATTTTGTTTGATGTTGCTAAACAATTTGAAAATATCGATTTTATTGATTTTGGAAGTGGCTTTAAAGTACCTTATAAATTAGGTGATATTTCTACAGATATTGAGCAGTTAGGTTTGCAATTATCAGAAAGATTTAATGAATTCTGCGTAGAATATGGTAAAGAAATTACTTTAATGTTTGAGCCAGGGAAATTTTTAGTCTCTGAAGCAGGTTCGTTTTTAGCAAAAGTAAATGTTGTAAAACAAACAACTTCAACTGTTTTTGCACATATAGATTCTGGTTTTAATCATTTAGTGAGACCAATGATGTACAATTCTTATCATCATATTACCAATATTTCAAATCCAGAAGGAAGAGACAGATATTATTCTGTGGTGGGTTATATTTGTGAAACCGATACATTTGCATCCAACAGAAAAATTGCAGAAATTTCTGAAGAAGATGTTCTTTGTTTTCATAATGCTGGTGCGTACTGTTTTTCAATGGCATCAAATTATAACTCGCGCTACTTACCTGCCGAAGTAATGGTGTATGAAGGAAAAGATTATTTAATTAGAAAAAGACAAAACCTTCAAGATATTTTACAAAATCAAGAAATTGTAGAATTTACTGAACCTAAAAAGGCAAAAAAAGAGAAAATAGTATCGTAAAAAAACGATTTTTATAAAATAATATCCACTAAAAATGTAAAACTATTTTTTACTTTTTAGTGGATTTTTAATTAAATTTACTTCTTAAAATAAACACAATGAAAATATTAGCAATAGGTAAAAATTATGTCAACAATTTAGAAGAAAAAAATGTTGGTAAAACAGGAAATCAAATTATTTTTTCTAAACCAGAATCTAGCTTAGCCATAAATTGTGATGTTGAATACCCAAGTATTACAAAACAATTATTGTATGAAATTGAATTGGTTATCCAAATAGGAAAAGCAGGAAAAAATATTTCTTTAATAGATGCAAATTCTCACATTTCTGGTATTGCAGCAGGTATAGATTATACTGCTAAAGATGTTTTTAACGAATCTAGAGAGAATAAAGGACCTTGGGATTTATCAAAAGGTTTTGATGGTGCAGCGCCTATTTCTAGCTTTAAATCAATTGCAGATTTCCCTGATTTAGACAATATTAATTTCGATTTAAAAATTAATGGTGAGCAAAAACAAGTTGGAAATACTGGTTTTATGATTTATAATTTTGCGGAAATTATTGCATTTACATCAAAATTTATGACCTTACAACCTGGCGATTTAATTTTTACAGGAACGCCTGCAAACGGAGCGGGAGAAATACATATTGGAGACCAATTACAACTTTCTATTGAAGGTGAATTAGTCTTAGACTTTAAAATGATTTAATTTTTTTTGATGCAAATAAGACCTTCTACTTTTGATGATATTCCAAAAATAATGGAAATTATTAATGATGCTAAATCATTATTAAAATCATTACAAATTGATCAGTGGCAAAATGGATATCCAAATGCAGAACAAATAGAAAATGATATTAAAAATGTAGAAAGTTTTGTGGTGGTTAATTCTGATGATGAAATTTTTGCAACCTCAATGTTTACTCTAAGAAAAGAGCCAACTTACAAAATAATTTTTGATGGAAAATGGATGATTTCTGAAGATGAAAAATATGGAGTCATCCATAGATTAGCCATTAAAAAAGAAAATCGAAAATCAGGAATTGCAAAATTTATTTTCAACCAATTTCATCAACAATTAAAAAAACAAAACATTAAATGTTTAAAGATTGATACGCATGAAGAAAACCTAGGAATGCAATCTTTAATTAAAAAATTAGGCTATCAATATTGTGGAATTATTTACACAAGTTATGGTGATAAAAGATTGGCTTTTGAGAAAGAATTCTCGTAAAATACGTCATTTGACGTATTTACTCTAAAACATCCTAATCATAATTTTGAAGAAATTTAAAATTCAATTTTATGAAAAAAAAATTAATACTTTTTACCTTTTGCGCTTTATGCATCAACTTAAATTCTCAAGTGCAAGTAGCAAGCGATATTAATAAAGGAACAAATGAAAGTTCTCTAAAAAATTTCTTCGAGTTTAATAATCAACTTTTCTTTTCAGCAGAAATTGCAGACCAATTTTCAAATTCTATCAGAAAACTTTGGACAACTGATGGAACTGAAAATGGAACTTCTCAAATAGAAAACTTACCAGACAAAGACTATTTTGTAACAGACAACTTTCTATATTATATGGAAGGCAGAGAAATTTGGAAATCTGATGGAACTGAAGCAAACTCAACACAAATAAAGGAAAATTTAGATTTAAATGAACCACTTGGAGCCTTTAAAGATTTTTTCTATTACTTAGAATATGCAGACGCCAGTTATAACATTGGTTTATATAAAACAGATGGGAATTCTACAGATTTGTTGCTTACCTTTCCTGCAGATCAATATGCAAGTAATAATATTGCAAATAATGGAAATGCCATTTTTAAATTAGATGAAAATAGATTTATAGCTTATATATACACTAAAAATCTAGGAATAGAACCTTATATTTCTGATGGTAGTGTTGCTGGAACTTACTTTTTAAAAGATGTGGGTGTAAATACGTTTCAAACTGTAAATGCAATACCTTCCAACTTTTACAAAGCCACAGACAAATTTTTGTTTTTAAATGGTAAAAAAGAATTATGGACTACTGATGGTACAGAAGCTGGAACTTTAAAATTAAAAACATTTACAGGTTCTTCTTCATTATCAATCTTAGGAATGACCTCTTATAACAATAAAGTTTATTTCGCTTATACTCATGAACTCTGGGAAACAGATGGAACTGAACCTGGTACAAAACTAGTGTTAAGTAACGTAAATGATGATGGAGGAATACAGGGAATTATCAATAGAAATAATGAGTTATTATTACTTTTAGAAAGAGGTATTCATATTTTTGATGGTACATCAACAAATACAACAAAATTAACAACTCCGGATATAAGCTATATCAGACAATATAACACAAGCACAAGTACTAAAACCTATTTTGTAGCGAATTACAAAAACCAAGGAGATAGAGTTTGGATTACTGATGGAACAAATACTGGCACCTATTCTTTAAATCCTTTTTGGCCTGATGGAAGAACACCAACATTTGGTATGTATACTTTAGGTGAAAATCTTATATTTTCTGGAACTCTTGGCAGTTATGATATTGGCGAACTTTGGATTTCTGACGGAACAAATACGGGTACAAAATTATTAAAAGACATCAATAAAACAGGCAACTTAGATTCAGAACCAAAATTTCAAACCGAATTAAATGGCAAAATATACTTTGCTGCAGATGATAATATTCATGGTAGAGAATTATTTGTTTTTGATGGTACATCTACAAGTTTGGTAAAAGACATTAATCCTGGTTTTCAATCTAGTAATCCTTTTGATTTTTATCTCGTAAATAATAAGCTGTTTTTTAAAGCGTATACTTTAGAAAAAGGATACGAACTCTGGGTAACTGATGGTAAAGAAACAGGTACTAAAATTGTAAAAGACATCAATCCTACAGGAGATGCTTTTGTAAATGATGGAAGAGCCTATGTAAGAATTGGCGAATTTAGTCAATTTAATAATGAACTTTATTTCTATGCAGATAATGGCACAAATGGCATGGAACCTTGGAAATCTGATGGTACTGAAGCAGGTACAATAATGCTTAAAGACATTAATAGTGGCGCAAATCCAAGTTTTAGACCTGCTTTAGATGTTAGACCAAAATTTGTTCCGTACAATAACGAAATGTACTTTTTTGCTGTTAAAACAGGTACAGAAAATTCCGCTACAAAAACAGAAATGTGGAAAACAAATGGCACTTCATCAGGAACTATTTTAGTTTCACCAGTAAATAGTTTAGCAAAAGAAGGTACTTTTTACACGTCAAATTTATTTACTTTTAATAATTTGCTTTATTTTAATGCAGAAGGTAGATTTACAAGAAAAAGAAATCTAATTAAAACTGATGGAACTACAGCAGGAACCAAAATTGTAACAGAATTAAAATCAAATACAGAAGTTTATCCATTAAAAAACAAAATATATTATTTATTTGACGATAGACAAGGTGCTGGTGAGGAAATTTGGGCTATAGATAAAGACGATAATACCGCATTAGTAAAAGATATTGTAGAAGGTTCTCAAGGAATAAATCCTACAAATTTTTATATACATAATGATTGTTTGTATTTCGCTATTAGAAATAAAACGTATCAAACTGAATTATGGCGTTTAAGTGACACAACTGAACCAAAATTTTTATATAGTAAAGAATTTGAAACAGGCACAAGTTCAATTGATGATTACTTTGGCTTTGTTTCGAATGGAAACAAACTCTTTATAAACACAAGGCATTATGGTAATTCAGATTTTATTTATAGAATGTATTTCGTTGAAAATACAGGAATATTAACACCAGTTTTATCTATTAATAATGCTGATGTAAGTTATGGGACAGAAAGTGGTGGACTGCAAAGCTTAAGTGCTTTTATCGATAACAATTACTATTTTACAGGAAGTTACGATGATAAAGGTGAAGAATTATTGATCACTAATTTAAGTGCTGTTTTAAGTTTAGAAGATTTTGATCGATTAAATCCTGATACTAGTTTTAAATTTATAATTTATCCAAATCCTGCAAATAAAATGTTGAATATTCAATCAAATTCAAAAATAAAATCTGGAAATATTTACAATTTATTAGGAAAGAAAATTGATACCATAAAAAGCAGTGCTATTGATGTTTCTAAATTTCAATCTGGAATTTATATTTTAAAATTAGAAGACGAATTAGGTAATATCTCTTCAAAAAAGTGGATTAGGCAATAATTTTAGATTTAAAATAAAAGTATATTTGCAACCTCATAAATTTATTTTTACGAGGTTTTTTTTACTCTAAATTCAATCAAAAAAATGCAATTACTTTCTTATATAATTCAACAAACTCAGCTTTCATCAAAATCTGTAGAAAACACTATTTCATTATTAAATGAATCTTCTACAATCCCTTTTATATCAAGATATAGAAAAGAAATGACTGGAAATTTAGATGAAGTTCAAATTGGCGATATTCTTAAATATAAAGAAATTTTTGAAGCATTAGAAAAACGTAAAAAAGCAATTTTAAAAGCACTAGAAGAGCAAAATGTTTTAACAGATGAATTAACCCAAAAAGTAACCTCTTCTGTTGATTTAATAGCTTTAGAGGATTTGTATTTACCTTTCAAAAAGAAACGCAAAACCAAAGCTGAAACCGCACGTTTACAAGGCTTAGAACCCTTGGCAAAAATGATGATGAGTCAGCGAGTAAACAATTTAGAAGCTACTGCCTCTAAATTTACATCCAACGAAGTTGAAACTATAGAAAACGCACTTGAAGGCGCACGCTTTATTATTGCTGAATGGATTAACGAACGTACTGATATCAGAAATAATATTAGACAACAAATTGAGCGTTTTGCAACCATTTCTACCAAAGAAGTTAAAACTAAAACTAACGACACTTCGACTGCGTTAAGTACAAGTTCCAAAGCACAAAAATTTAAAGATTATTTTGATTGGAATGAATCTTTAAAAAACATACCTTCTCATCGATTGTTAGCCATTTTAAGAGCTGAAAAAGAAGGTTTTATTCGTGTTAAAATAGAAATTGATGATGAAAAAGCCATTCAAAATATGGCAAATAGAATTATAAGATCACAGAATGATTGTGCAGATCAAATTCAGTTAGCCATTCAAGATGCTTATAAACGTTTGTTGTATCCTTCTTTATCCAACGAAGCGTTATCAATTGCCAAAGAAAAAGCAGATGAAGATGCAATTATTGTTTTCTCTAAAAACCTAAAACAGTTACTTTTAGGCGCTCCTTTAGGTGAAAAACGAATTTTAGCAATCGATCCTGGTTTTAGATCTGGTTGTAAAATAGTGTGTTTAAATGAGCAAGGAGATTTAGAGCATAATGAAACTATTTTCCCACATGCTCCACAAAATCAAATGATTGAAGCAATTAAAAAAATTAGTTTTTTAGCGGATGCTCATAAAATTGATGCCATTGCCATTGGTAACGGAACAGCTTCTAGAGAAACAGAGCAATTTGTTAAAAAAATTCAGTTTAAAAACCCTGTAGATGTTTTTGTAGTTAGTGAAGCTGGTGCGTCTATTTATTCGGCATCAAAAATTGCAAGAGACGAATTTCCTAATTATGATGTTACGGTTCGTGGTTCTGTTTCTATTGGTAGACGATTGCAAGATCCTTTAGCAGAATTGGTTAAAATTGATGCAAAATCGATTGGAGTTGGACAATATCAGCATGATGTTGATCCGACTAAATTAAAAAAATCGTTGGATACTGTTGTAGAAAGTTGTGTAAATACCATCGGAATTAATATCAATACTGCAAGCGAATCTCTGCTTAGTTATGTATCTGGAATCGGACCAAAAATTGCTCAAAATATTATTACGTATAGAAATGAAAATGGTTCTTTTACATCGAGAACTGCCATAAAAAAAGTACCAAGTTTAGGCGCAAAAGCTTTTGAGCAAGCTGCAGGATTTTTAAGAATTAAGAATGCAAAAAATCCGTTAGATGATTCTGCTGTGCATCCAGAAAATTATGCGTTAGTTGATAAAATTGCTAAAGACAACAAAAAAAATGTGTCTGATTTTATCGGGAATAAAGAATTATTAGTAAAAATTCCTCTAAAAAATTACATTTCTTCAACGGTTGGTTTGCCTACTTTAGAAGATATTGTTAAAGAATTAGAAAAACCTGGTGCAGATCCTCGAGCAAAAGCAAAGATGTTTTCTTTTGATAAAAATATTAAAACTATTGAAGATTTAAGAATTGGACAATTATTACCCGGAATTGTAAATAACATCACCAATTTTGGTTGTTTTGTAAATATAGGAATCAAAGAAAGTGGTTTAATTCATGTTTCTAATTTATCGGAAACTTTTGTAAAAGATGTAAGTGCTATCGTTGCCTTACAACAACAAATTATTGCAAAAGTTATTGAAGTTGATGTGGATAGAAAACGAATTCAATTGGCTTTGGTGAAATAGTTATGATACTTATTAACTTTACTATTTACTTCTTAATTAATTTCATAATTTCGACATCCCAAAAATAAACAATGAAAGTCTGTATTGCCGAGAAACCAAGTGTAGCTAGAGAAATTGCTAACATTCTAGGAGCCAACACTAAACGTGATGGTTTCTACGAAGGAAATGGCTATGCAGTTACTTATACATTCGGACATTTATGCACACTTTTAGAACCTAAAGATTACAAACCACACTGGAAAAGTTGGGATTTAAACAATTTACCAATGTTGCCAGAACGTTTTGACACCAAAGTTACTGGCGATTCTGGAATTAAAAAACAGTTTAATATTGTAAAATCTTTATTCGAAAAAGCAACCGTTGTGATCAATTGTGGAGATGCTGGAACAGAAGGAGAATTAATTCAACGTTGGGTAATTAATCAAGCTGGTTATAAAGGCGAAGTGCAGCGTTTATGGATTTCATCATTAACAGAAGAAGCAATTAAAGAAGGATTTAATAATCTAAAACCTTCAGAAAAGTATGATAACTTATATTATGCTGGTTATTCTAGAGCCATAGGAGACTGGCTTTTAGGCTTAAATGCAACCCGTTTATACACCTTAAAATTTGGCGGTTACAAACAAGTTTTATCCATTGGTAGAGTTCAAACTCCTACACTTGCAATGTTGGTAAATAGGTATTTAGAAATTCAGAATTTTAAACCAGAACCATATTGGGAATTACAAACTACGTATAGAAATACTCTTTTTAATTATGAAGATGGTCGTTTTGTAAATGAAGAAGATGGTAAAATTTTAGCAGATAAAGTTAAAGAATCCGATTTTGAAATCGTTTCTGTAGTCAAAAAGAAAGGGAAAGATTATGCTCCAAAACTCTTTGATTTAACAGGATTACAAGTCTATTGCAATAATAAATTTGGTTTTTCTGCAGATGATACTTTAAAAATAGTTCAGAAATTATATGAGATGAAAGTGGTTACGTATCCTAGGGTAGATACTACTTTTTTACCAAATGATATTTATCCGAAAGTTGCAGGAATTTTATCAAAATTAACAAATTACAGCGAATTAACCCAACCACTTTTAGCGAAGAAAATAAAGAAATCGAAACGCGTTTTTGATGACAAAAAAGTAACCGATCACCATGCAATAATTCCAACCGGAATTGAAACAAATTTGCAATACAATCAGCAACAAGTGTACGACATTATCACCAGAAGATTTATTGCTGTTTTTTATCCAGATTCTGATGTTTCTAACACTGCTGTAATTGGTAAAGCTGCGGATGTCCCTTTTAAAACTACTGGAAAAGAAATACTTACCAAAGGTTGGCGAGTTGCCCTTGAAACCGAAGAAAGTAAAATAAAAAAAGAGTTGAATGAAGCTCAAACTTTACCTTCTTTTGTAAAAGGAGAAAAAGGACCTCATGAACCATCGTTTTTACAAAAAGAAACTAAACCTCCTAGAAATTTTACTGAAGCAAGTTTATTACGCGCCATGGAAACTGCCGGAAAGCAAGTAGATGATGACGAAATGCGCGAATTAATGAAAGAAAACGGAATAGGAAGACCTTCTACAAGAGCAAGTATTATTGAGACTTTATTCCGAAGAAAATACATTGAGCGACAAAAAAAACTAGTTCTTCCTACACAAACAGGCATCGACTTAATCAATATTATTGATAATGAACTTTTAAAATCTGCCGAACTAACAGGAATGTGGGAAAAGCGTTTAAAAGAAATAGAAAGAGGAGAATTTAACGCAGGAACTTTCATCAATAACATGAAAAAAATGGTGGATGAATTGGTGTATGAAGTTCGCTCTAATAGCTCAACAAAAAGAATTTCTTCAAATTCTACTATCATTGCGAGTAAAACGAAGCAATCAGATGTTGCAAAAACCAAACCAAAAAAATCAAAAGAAGTTGCTAATAAAACCTGTCCGAAATGTAAGAATGGAAACCTTTTAAAAGGTTCTGCTGCATTTGGCTGTTCTGAATATAAGAACAATTGCGATTTTAAAATTCCGTTTGAAATATTAGGTAAAAAAGTTTCTGAAAATCAATTGATACGATTGATTGATAAAGGATGCACCACCAATTTAAAAGGTTTTAAAACGGATGCTGGTTCTGTTGAAGGTTTAATTAGATTTGACGATGATTTTAAATTAAAATTAGAACCTAAAAAAGAACCTGTCAATTCGAGCGCAGTTGAGAAGAGTTCTGATAAAATAACTTGTCCTAAATGTAAAAAAGGTACTATTTTAAGAGGAAAAACCGCCTATGGTTGCTCAAATTACAAAACGGGTTGCGATTTTAAATTTTTATTTGAGGACATCAAAAAAATGGCAAATGGCCAACCGTTAACCAAAGAATTGGTATTGAAAATTATTAGTGCTTAAAAAGTAAAAAAAGCACTTCAAAATTACCTTCTATTATTTATGAAAAATTTTCATAAAAAATAAAAGGACTTCCGAAAGAGTCCTTTTATTGTTATTCTAATTTAGTAGTATTATCTTGTTTTAATTCTAATTTTTAAACGCTTTCTACTTCTAAACTAATTAATTTTAATTTACTTTTTTCTATTTGTAATGCATTTAAAAGTGTCTCTTTGCTCTCTGCAAAAAATTCCTTTTTAGCTAAAAACAATTCAGTATAATAATCAATTCCTGCTTCTAAATTATCTTGAAATTTAGACAAATATCGTAGTTGTTTTTTATCAAATACATCTTTAATTTCATCAACTTTTTCTTGAAAATGTGTAATATAAAGCGATAATTCCTTCACAAATACGTTTGGTCTATCTGTTCTAGAAATCATATTATCTCTACCATAAATATGATCTGTAATATTTTTTAAACTCATCACTTTATCAAAATAAGCCATATTTGGACCCGGACAAACAGAAACTCCGTCGCCAGTTTTCTTTGTACTTATATCATTTAAAATTAAGGTTGAAACACCTAAACCTACACAAATACAAGATTTTTCTGTAACCTTATTTACTTGTTTTTCTTTTTCTTCAGAAGAAATTTCTAACGAATTAATTTCTTTTAATTTTAAATGCTGATATTCTCTTGAAGCAGTACACAAACCAGATTCTTTAAACTCAGTATTTAAAGCAATAAATTTATTAGGACACGATGTTCCTGGTCTTCCTTTATCTATAAGTTCTTGTCTGTGAATATCTTTTGTATTTCCTTTAAGTGTATTAAAAGGAACCCCTAAAGGAGAACTGTTGCTTAAATATAAATCTTTCTCTTTAGAGTCTGATAATAATTCCATTGTTTTATCATCAACACTTGTAGCCTCAGGAACCAATAAAAAAGGACTTCCCCAACCGATAGAATCTAATTTGTAATGATCTAATAAAAATGAATGTTCTTCATCTGTACCTACTCCACCTTGTGATGTTATTTTTAAAGTTAACTCATTTATTGGTAAAACTTTGTTTGCCTCTTTTAAAGCTTCTACCAATAAATCTTTGGTTTGACTTTTTAAAATTTCTTTATTTTCTTTAAATTCTTCTAAAACTGGTCCTAATAAAAAACCATCTGTAGCAAATGCATGACCACCACAATTTAAGCCAGATTCAATTCTATATTCAGAAACCCATAAACCTTTTTTGGCTAAAAATTTACCTTGAATTAAAGCCGATCTATAATCGCTAACTTTTAGAATAATTTTCTTTTTTATATATCCGTTTTCATTTGGAAAAAAATCATCAAAATTACTCATATATGCATATAATCTTGGATTCATCCCTGCCGAAAGCACTAAAGATGATGCTAAATTACTATTTGCATATCCTCTTAAAGCTGCATGAGCATCATTGTATTCAATTGGTAAAAGTTCTTTATCAAGATAATTTCCTTTATCAATTTTGGTCATAATATTTACATCAATACTACCCATGGTTAAATTTTTTTGAGCCCAATCTTTAAGCTTAGAAAAATCTATACCTTCATCTGTAAGTTTTAGAAACTCTTTTTTTACGGATGAATATTCTGGTAACATATGAATATATTCTTTTAAAGCTTTGCTTTTATCTGATGTTATATTCTTTAGTTGATGAAATTTTTCTTCAGTTTGTTCTTGTAATAAATTTAAATATGAAGTAATTCTTTTTGCTCTAAAATCTTCAACTTTATCTGTTATTTCTTTATAAGGAATTTCAAATTTTTCGCTGTAGATTTTTCGCATTTTTTCAATCAAAATATCATCTACTAAAGAAATTACAGAGTCAATACCATATTGTGCAACTTTTAAAGGAGAATCAATTGTAAATCCAATTCCCATAACAGGAATGTGAAAGGAATGTGCGTTTTTCATCTATTTATTTTAAATGTCTAATTAATTTTTAAATAAGCTCGCAATGTATTCTTAATTGAAACCATAAAGTATGACTAATATCATTAAATACAAGAAATTAACTTTATAAAAAAATAAATTTATAAGTGAATTCTTAAAACAATAAATGAGTGTTAAATAAAATTTAACACTCATTACTTTGCACTAATAGGGGAATTATATTTTAATTTACTGGCTATTTTTTTTCTCTAAAGCAATTGCTTTTGGAAACAAAATATTATTTTCTAAATGTATATGTTGATGTAAATCTTGCTCAAATTCTTCTAATTTTGCATACAAGGCTTTAAAAGTATTACAAGCTCCATTTGGCGGACTATAATTGTTAGAAAGTTGCTTTATTTCTTTCAAAATATCGCCAGCATTTTCATGCTCCTCTTCCATCATTGTAATTGGATTGTTTACAGTTCCAAAATGAGGCGTTTTTACTTTTATACCTTCTTTATCAACTTTCACTAATTGCTTGATAAACGGAAATAAAATTAATTCTTCTTTTTTTAAATGAGCAGCTAATTCTTGTGCTACTTCATTAAAAAGTCTATTAATCTCTAATACTTCTGTATAATGATGTCCATGTACTTTTGCAACTTTTGCAGCATATTGTAATACTATTGGCGTATTTTCGGTAACATAATTATGATGAATATTTTCGATATGATCTACTAAAAAATCTAGTTTCCAAGCATCATAATTATAAGCATTAGATGTTGGATTGTTAATATTTAGCAATTCTTTTTCCATTTCTTCGAAAGAAACATTATGCTTTTTACAGGCTTTTTCTATTGAAATTCCTCCTCCACAGCAAAAATCTATTCCGTGTTTTTTAAAAACATCTGCGGTTTTTATATTTTGAGTAACAATTTCTGCTACCGTATTTTCTTTTGTAATATTCATTTTTATTATTTATTAATAGTTTCAATAATCTTTTTAATTGTTTCTTTATTATCAACGCCTAAACCTTCTTGCTGATGCACTAATTCTCCCTGTGGATTAAAAACACTTATAATATTTGAATGCGAAAAATCTAACGGTGATATTTCTTTGTATTTAACCGCTAATACATTTGCAAATTCTCTAACACCACTTTCTGTTCCTTGTAAAAAAGTCCACTGATTTCCATCCATATAATTTTCGATGGCAAACTTTTTCAATTTTTCTGGAGTATCTGTTTCTGGATCTATGCTTACTAAAATATAGCTCACATCATTTTTATAATCTTTAGAAATCTTAGCTTCAATATTTCTCATATCTGCCGCTAATCTTGGGCAAGCAGCTTTGCAAGTTGTATAAATCATTACCACAACTAAGGTTTTACCTTTTAGGTCTTTTAAAGTGATTGTTTTACCTTCTTCTGTATTCCATTTTGATGTTAAATTAAAAATAGATGCATCAGAAATTTTATCATTTTTAACTTTTGTTGATTTAGAAACGAGTCTTAAATCCATTTTACAAACAGGACATGAACCTTTTTCTAAATAAACTTTATCGCCTTCACATTTCATTGGGCATTGATACGAAATTGCATCCGTTGCTGTTTCTTTTGCTGTTGATTTATTACAAGAATTTAATAATGTATTGGTAATAAGTAGTAACAATATGTATTTAATTAATTTCATTTTTCTTTTTTTTAATTATCCTTTACACATCTAAACCCAAGGTTTTTCATTGTGTATTTTGCTTTTAAACTTCCTCTAATTGCATAGCGCATAAAGGCTGCATAATTCATTAAATCTGTGGCATTAACGGCTGCACTGCCGCAGAATAAATTGGCATCAGCATCTACATCTTTTCTAGATTCACCAGAAATTAAAACCGAATTAAAATCTGAAGTCCATTCCCAAACTAAACCGTGCAAGTCATAAACATTCCAATAATTTTTAAAAGTAGAACCTATTGTTTGATTAAAGCTTTTTGGTTTTTCGTACCAACCTAAAATAAATTCGTTGTAGCTTTTTTGTTTTCTTGCATCTGGCATTTTTTTATCTGCCATAGCAACATATTCCCATTCATCTACCGTTGGCAATCTTTTACCCATGCATTCACAGTAATCTTTTGCCGCAAACCACGAAATATTAGTAATTGGTGAATTTAATTTTTGATTTACATTTAGTAAAGTATCAGATTTCCAATCACGTAAATAGCTTTCATCAGCAAATAATTTTATAGTTTTTGATTTTTGCCATTTTGGATATTTCTTTACAAACGCTAAATATTCTTTATTTGTAACTGGAAATACATCCATAGAAAAATCATTTATAGACACTTTCATAGAATCTCTACCATATAGAGGAATGTATTTTCCTCCTTTAATTTTAACCATTTTAGATTGACAACTTGCATCAGTTGAATAAAAAAATAGTATACAAATTATCAATCTTAAAATAGTTTTCATCTTTTTAAATTTTCGTGTTTACTTACCGTTTTTAACTTCTTTAACAGTACTTATACTAACATTTGTTTTGTTGTTTCCCCAAGAATTATAAACATAGGTTAATACATCTGCAACTTCTTCTTCAGATAAAGTTTGCTTGGTCATAACGCTGTTGTATTTTGATCCGTTTACAGTAATTTCTCCTGTTTTTCCGTTTAAAATTATGCCAATTGCTCTCTTAACATCCGCATTTAAATAATCTGATTTTGCTAAAGGAGGAAATGCATTCGGAATTCCTTGTCCTTCTGCTTGATGACAAGCAAAACAAGTGGTCATGTATAATTGTTTACCGTGTGCTATTTTTTGTGCTAAAGGTTTCTCTTTAGTATTTACAACAATTTCTTTTTGATTATTATCTGGCATAGTTTGAATTGTTCCTCCTTCTGGATGATAAATTCCTTCTTGTTTTACACCAGAATATAATTTTTTATTTTCTTCGCCAGAAACTTTCAACATTCCTAAAGCACCTTTATTAAATGCTCTAAAAATTGCGTGATCTACAATAATAAAAGTTCCAGGAACTTCTACTTTAAACTCTACAATTGCTGCGCCACCAGAAGGAATTGAAGTAGTTTGTACGTTTTCATTAATCAATGATCCTCCTTCGATATGTACTTTGTCAAAAATTTCTCCGATAACGTGAAAAGAAGACGTTAAGTTAGGACCACCATTACCAACAAATAAACGAACAGTTTCGCCCACATTTGCAGTAATTGCATTGTCGCCAGTTAAAGCACCAACTTTACCATTAAAAACAACATAATCTGCATCTTCTTTTATTGCTTTTGTCATATCAAAAGCTTGCAATCCTTTTTCATCAGTAGCTCCTTTGGTATAAAAATCTCCTTGCATTATGTAATATTCTTTATCTACTTTAGGTAAACCTCCTGCTGGTTCCACTAAAATTAGACCGTACATTCCGTTTGCAATATGCATTCCAACTGGTGCTGTTGCACAATGATACACATACAAACCTGGGTTTAAAGCTTTAAAAGAGAAGGTTTTTTCATGACCTGGCGCCACAAAAGAAGATTCTGCTCCACCACCAGGACCTGTAACGGCGTGCATATCTATATTATGAGGCAATTTATTATCTGGATGATTAGACAATGTAAATTCTACTTCGTCACCAACTCTTGTTCTAATAAAACTACCAGGAACAGTACCTCCAAAAGTCCAATAAACATATTTAACCCCATCTGTCATCTCACCTTCTTTTTCAAGAATTTCCATTTTTACCAATAATTTTTTAGCTGGTCTATCTCCTATAGGGGCAGGCACAAAAGGTGGTGAAGTTAATTCTGCATCCATGGTTCCTTTAATATAAATGGTTGCACTATCTTCAATTGCTAATTCTTTTTTTTCATCCTTTTTACAACTATAAAATAGTATGCTAGCAACACATATTACACATATTGTTTTTAATAATTTCATTTTTAATTTGTTTTTAGTTAGTAATCTTCAAATAAAAGACAATTAAGTCTTTTATTTAAGCAAATATAAAATAGTTATTAAGTTTAAAACATGACGAATGTCATATAAAAAGATGTTTTTATCTTTTTATATTTGTAAAGTATAATTTATGCTGAAAAAAGTAAGTTTATATCTTATAAATACAGTATTAGAAGGGAAAAAAGGAAATAATATTTAAATATTTTGATACATTTTTAATTATATCTCTGTAAGAATTAACTACAAAAAGAATAATTTAGTCAAAAAAAAACCTCAGGGTTGTTTTTTATCAGAAGAAAATAAACTACCAAAAATTGAAAGAAAACAATATTAATCTATTACAAATAGCATCATAAAAATTTTGATAACAACAAAAATATATAATTTAATAAGTCTTTTCTATTTTTTAATAGCTGCATCTTTAGGTATTTTACTAAGATTATTTCCTGTTACAAATGTTGAGGCAACCTATAAATATATAGTTCATACACATTCGCATATTGCGCTTTTAGGTTGGGTTTATATCGCTTTAACTACTTTAATTTTTCATTTATTTATACAAAAAGAAGCTCATAAAAAATACTTGATTTTATTTTTAACTACACAAATTACCATTTTAGGAATGTTGCTAAGTTTCCCTATAACAGGATATGCACTTTATTCAATTATATTTTCAACTCTTTTTTTAATTTGTACGTATTGGTTTTATGCTTTTTTTAGGAAGCATACTACTTGTGTAAAAAACACTTTTTCTTATAAATTTATAAATACCTCGCTCCTATTTTTGGTGATTTCTAGTATTGGACCTTGGGCTTTGGGAATTATTATGAATACACTTGGCAATACGTCTCATCTATATAAAAATGCTATCTATTTCTATTTACATTTTCAATATAATGGATGGTTTATTTTTTGCCTTTTAGGCTTGTTTATTTTCTTGTTAGAGAAACATGAAATTTCTATCAACAAAAAAGCATTTTCTTTATTTTATAAGTTAATGATAGTAAGTTGTTGTTCTACTTTATTCTTATCTTTTCTTTGGATAAAACCTTCGATATTTATATATATTTTAGCATTCTTAGGAGCTGTTTTACAATTGATTGCATTGCTAAAATTTCAACATATTATAAATAGTATAAAGGCTGATTTATCTAAAAAAACAACTCCTTTTATATATCAAGTATTACAATTTATTTATATCCTTTTTATCTTTAAAATTGTATTACAAGCAATAACTTCTATTCCGTGTTTTGCTGAATTAATTTCACAAATTATCGACTTTGTAATTGGCTATTTACACCTTACATTTTTAGGAATTGCGAGTTTAAGTTTGTTCGTTTTTTTAAAAGAATTTGGCTTACTAAAACTCTCAAAATTTTGGCTACGAATGTATCTTACAGGATTTATTTTATCAGAAATTCTACTTTTTTATAAAGGATTTTGCAACTGGCAACAATTCTCTATTATCGATAATTATTATGAAATTTTAGTTCTTGTAAGTGCTTTAATTCCGATTGGTGTTTTAGGAATTTGCATTCAAAATAGTATCTCTATATGTTCCACTCGCCAAGAACTTCGTTAGCAAATTGATCACATTGATCTAACGTTTCTTTAATATGATCTAAAGTTGTTTTAGGATTAATTAAACACATTCTTATTACAATTTGATTTTGCAAAATAGTAGTAACCAAAAGCGCTTCTTTTGACGCTACTACTCTAGCAGAAATTTCTTGATTTAACTTGTCTAATTTTTCATCAGATAAATTTAATTTTAAAGGATTGTATCTAAAATTGATAATTGCTAAAGTTGCCGGAGAAACAATTTCCCAATTTTCACTTTTTCTTAGAATATCATCTGTTTTTTCTGCTAAATCAATATTATAAGAAATGGCTTCTTTAAAAGTTTCTAAACCAAAGGTTTTTATAGACATATAAAATTTTAAAGCCCTAAACCTTCTTGTTAATTGAATGCCGTAATCATAAAAATTAATTTCTGATTCATTGCCTTCAATATCTCTTAAATACTCTGGTTTTTCACTAAAAGTATTGCTTAACCAAGAAGCATCTTTTACTAATAAACAACCAATTTCATAGGGTTGAAAAAACCATTTATGAGGATCTACAGTTAAAGAATCAGCGCGTTCAATTCCTTGTAAAATTTTACTTCCTTTTTTTGATAAAATTGCTGCTCCGCCATACGCACCATCAATGTGAAACCATAAATTTTCTTTTTCGCAAATGTCTGCTAAAGCATCTAAAGGATCTACGGTTCCTGTATTTGTAGTTCCTGCAGAAGCAATAATACAAAACGGTTTTTTACCTTGTAATTTATCTTTTGCAATTTCATTTTTAAGTTTATTGATACTAAATTTAAACTCTAAATCGGTAGGAATAATTTTAATTTGCTCTTTTTTAAAACCTAAAACTCTAATTGCTTTTATGTTAGATGAATGTGCTTGATCTGATAAATAAATAATTGCATCAGAAAAATCATCGCCACATTTAATTCTTCTTGCAGTAACTAAAGCTGTTAAATTTGCCATAGAACCACCGCTTGTAAAAATTCCGCCTCCTTTAGTAACCGGAAAATTAAACATTTTTAATAACCAATTTAAAGTAACTATTTCTAGTTCTGCTGCCGAAGGAGAAACAAACCATCCACCAGAAAAAATATTAAATCCGGTTGCTAAAGAATCTGCCATTGCACTTATAAAATTACTTGGTCCGGGCACAAAAGAAAATGCTTTTGGATGGCTAGAAATATTACTATTCGGAATTACATTATCCATCACAAAATTTAAAACTTCATCAGCAGGCATCCCTTTTTCTGGAGCTTCTTGTAAAAAAATGGTATCCATTTCTTTTCTAGAAGCCTTACTTACAGGCTTTTTACTTTCTATACTATCAAAATGGGCTACAATTATATCTACAATTTTGTAACCATAAGACTTCATCTCTTCTACTGATAATTCAAAAAAAGGCTTCATTTTTTATATTTTTTACAAAATTACAAGATGTTTAGAACCTATAAGTGATAAATGTCATATTATTTTAAAAAAAATTAAGAAGTTGATTTTATGACCATTATCATTTTTTTAAAAAATAAAATACTTCAAATTTGCTATAATTAAAAGATAAAAGAGATGAAGAATATAAAGAACAAAACTGTAGCCGATTTTGTGGTAAATAATATACATACTGCAAACATTTTCAAAAAATATGGTATTGATTTTTGTTTTGATGGCAAAATCTCTATTGAAAATGCATGTATTAAAAACGGAGTTGATTATCAACAATTAGAAGATGAATTGAAGAACATCGTTGTTAAAACTAATTTTTTAAATGATTTTAATAAATGGGGTCTCGATTTTTTAATGATTTTTATTGTTCATATTCATCATAGATATGTAAAGAAGAATATTCCTTTGTTAAAAAAATATGGAGAAAAAGCAGCAAAAAATCAAGGAGAAGACTACAAAGAGTTAGAAGAAATTAATAAGCTTATTCAAAAATTTTCTGAAGAATTAACAGATCATATGAAAAAAGAAGAAACTATTGTTTTTCCTTTTATAAAAGAACTTTTTATTGCCAATAAAGAGCATAAAACAATTAGTTTATCAAGCTTTAAATCATTAAATTACCCTATTAAAATGATGGAAAAAGATCATGATAAAGAAGGAGATATTTTTAAAAAAATTTCAGAATTATCTAACAACTACAAAGTACCAGAAAATGCAAGTTTAGCATTTAAAAAACTTTATCATAAATTACAAGAATTTGAAGATAACCTTACTAATCATGTACATTTAGAGAATAATATTTTGATTCCGAAAGCTAAAAATCTTGTCTTAGAAGTTGTTAAATAGTAATTTAATTTAACTTTCACTTTTCTTTAGTATTCAACAATATTCTTTTCATTATTTTTGCTGCAAAACAAATAACTTGAAAAGATTATTTTTCTTACTATTAATCATTTTTACTTCAATTTCTTACGCTCAAGAAAAAAAGAAAATTGAATATTACGCAGAACAGCAAGAAGCTGATGAAGAAAAATACCCAGGAGCTACAATGCTTTTAGGTAATGTAAGAATGAAACATGACGGAATTGATTTAACTTGCCAAAAAGCATTATATTATAAAAAAGAAAACTTTTTTAAAGCAATTGGAACCGTTTTTATAAAACAAGGTGATACGATTACGCAAACTAGTGATTATGCCGATTATGATGCCAACTATAAACAGGCACTTTCTTGGGGAAATGTAGTATTGAAAGACCCAACAATGACCTTAACCACAGATACATTACAGTTTGATAGAATTAACCAAAAACTATATTATAAAACTTTTGCAACTATTAAAGATGCAACCAACACACTAAAAAGTAAAATAGGAAATTACTATTTAGAAAATAAAAAATTTACAGCTACCACAAGAGTTACCGTGGTAAATCCAGAACATAATTTAGAATCAGACCATTTAGATTATTACACAGAAACTGGTTTTACATATTTATGGGGTCCATCAACCATAACAAACACAAAAAATAAAAATAAAATTTACTGTGAAAAGGGATTTTATGATACTAAAACAGATATTTCTCATTTTGTAAAAAACGCAAAATTATACCTTAAAGAAAGAACTGTGGAAGGTGATAGTTTGTATTATGATAAAAGAAAAGGTTTTGCATCAGCTACCAATAATATAAAAGTTATTGATACCGTTCAGAATTTTATTACAAAAGGTAATTATGCAGAAATTTTTGAATTAAAAGACTCCCTTTTTATTATAAAAAGAGCGGTAGCAATTACGATTGTAGAAAAAGATTCTATGTTTGTTCATGGAGATACTTTACTGGTAACTGGTAAACCCGAAAAACGCATTATTAGAACTTTCCATAATGTTAAAATATTTAAATCCGATTTACAAGGAAAGTGCGATTCTATTTACACAAACCAGGCAACTGGTTTTACTAAAATGTACAGAAACCCCGTTATTTGGTCTGACAAAAATCAAATTACTGGTGACACAATTTACTTAAAATCGAATATTGATACAGAAAAACTAGATTCTCTAAAAGTATTTAATAATTCCTTTATAATTTCTAAAGATTCTTTGTCTATAGATGATTTTAACCAGATTAAAGGTAGAAATATGTATGGCAAATTTGAAGACAATAAGCTAAAAACAATGTTGGTTGACGGAAATGCAGAATCTGTTTATTATAACAGAAATGAACAAACCAATATTATAGAAACAATTACCAAAGAAATTTCTAGTAATATAGAATTTACTTTTGATAAAGGAATTGTAGAGTCTATAAAGTATTTAAAAGCCACAGAAGGTAAAACCTATCCGCCTTCTAAATTGCCAGAAGAAGTAAAAAAATTGAAAAATTTTATTTGGAGAGAAAGTGAACAACCCAAGAAAATGGAAGACATTTTTATTATTGATACTGATGTAATAAAAGCGCCTATTAAAAAGACTGGTTTTATAGAAACAATTCTAGATGAAAAAAAAATCGGAAAGAAAAAACCTACGAAAGCAGTAATTTTACCTGATTCTGATAAAAAGCAATAAGTATGAAATCAGATTTTTTTAAACACCAAGCGCAAACGTCTAATTACCCATTTGCTATTGAAGTTTCTCATGCAAAAGGAAGTTTTATTTATGACACTTCAGGAAAAAAATATTTAGATTTTGTTGCCGGAGTTTCTGCAAATAGTTTAGGTCATAATCATCCAAAAGTTTCTGAAGCTATTAAAAATCAAGTTGATACATATACACATGTTATGGTTTATGGTGAATTTATTCAGCAGCCACAAGTGGATTTATGCAAGGTTTTAGCATCAACTTTACCAGAAAATTTATCATCAGTATATATTACAAACTCAGGAACAGAAGCTACAGAAGGCGCTTTAAAATTAGCTAAAAGAGTTACAAATAGAGCAGAAATTATTGCTGCAAAAAACTCTTATCATGGTAATACTCAAGGCTCTATGAGTGTTTCTGGAGTTGAAAAACAGAATGCAGCTTTTAGACCTTTAGTTCCGGGAATTAAATTTATTGAGTTTAATAATGAAATTGATATTGAAAAAATTACCCACAAAACTGCGGCTGTAATTTTAGAAACTATTCAAGGAGGCGCAGGTTTTATAGAACCTAAAAATGGATATTTAACCAAAGTAAAACAACGTTGTAAAGAAGTTGGAGCGCTGTTAATTTTAGATGAAATTCAAACCGGAATTGGTAGAACCGGTACATTTTGGGGTTTTGAAAATTACAATGTAATTCCGGATATTATTATTACCGGAAAAGGTTTAGGTGGCGGAATGCCAATTGGTGCTTTTATTGCTTCTTTTGAGCACATGAGTTTACTAAAAGACAATCCTAAATTAGGGCATATTTCTACGTTTGCAGGACATCCTGTAATTGCTGCTGCGGCAAATGCAACCGTAAAAGAAATTCTAGAAAAAGACTTCCTTTCAGAAAGTTTACGAAAGGAAAAAATCATCAGAAAACACTTACAACATCCAGCAATAAAAGAAATTAGAGGAAAAGGATTAATGTTAGCTGCAATGGTTGAATCTCCTGAATTAGCTTCAAAAATAATCCTAAAATGTTTAGACAAAGGTTTAATTTTATTCTCCTTGTTATTTGAAGGAAAAGCGATGAGAATAACTCCGCCTTTAACAATTTCTGATGATGAATTAGCTTTAGGCTGTTCAATTATCATAGAAACAATTGAAGAATTCGTTTAATTTCTTTTATATTAGCTCATCTAAACTTACTGAATATCAATAAGTAATATATAATTTCACTTTTACATACTTTATGTATTCATCTATTTTTTAAAAGTACATTCAGTTTAAAAACGGAATTGCTGAAAACCGACAAAGTAAGCACTAAATAACGATACCTTATGAAAAAGTTAAACAACCTATTTAAAAAATTGTTTTTAATATTAGTGTTTTTTACATTAACATTTGTTTTTAATAGTTGCAAAGAACCTGTAAAAGAAACACCAATAGAAGTTGAAGAAATTAGTATTGAACCAGAAAAACCCGAGTATTTCTCGCTTCGACCAGAAATAGAAAAAGCTTACGGATATTCGCATGCAGTGAAAATAGGAAATGAAATTAAAATTTCTGGAGCTGTAAGTATGGATGATGAAGGAATACCAACTGCAGAAGGTGATTTTGCGCAACAAATGAAAAACTGTTATGCAGATTTAGACAAAATATTAAAACACTATGGTTGTACTTTTGATGACGTAGTAGTAGAAAATATTTTTACAACAAGCATGCAATTATTTCTTGAAAATGCAGAATACCGAAATTACATTTACAAAAAACAATTTCCTACAGGTTCTTGGCTTGGTGTTAAAGAATTAGCTTTACCCGCATTTATGATCGAAATTGAACTTGAAGTTTATAAGCCAGAATAAATGTTTAAGTCACTTTTTTTATGTTTAATCCATTCATTTTTAGCAACCTTACCAAAAAAACGAGTCTTATACTTTTAAAACAAAACACTTCAAAAGAGGCTTTATAGAAAAAGTATAAGACTTGTATTTTTAAAAAATTAATTTAATAAATCCGGAGTATTTAAAATCAATTCTATTTTTTTAATGATTACCGTAATTTCACTCATTTGTGCTTCAATATTTCTAAAGTAAAGGCTAATATCTCTGTTTACCCAACTTTCTGATATGACTCTTGCGCCCAAACTAATTCGTAATACAGCACTTTGAACATCATTATTAAATAGTACATTTACAGCTTGCCCAATATGACATTTTTGAGCAGCAAGTCTAATAATTTCTAAAGAAGTACTTTCAAACTGATTAGAGATATCTGTATTTAATAAAACATATAATTTTTTTACTTGAGCTACAGATAAAACTTCTTTATTTTTAAGAATAAAAAAAGGAAAAATTGTACGAATATTTCTGATACCAAATTCTTTTGTATCATATAAATTTTCATTGATTTCGTCTCCAGCAAGTGGCGCTAAAAAAGAAGCTTCTTTTATAGAATCTTCTACAAAATTACAGAACATTTCGATTCCCATATTTCTATATAGAATTGGCGTTCTATAATATCTTTCCATTTCTACAATAGCAGCTTTCCATCGCATATTAGAACCATAATTAAAACCGTCTGATAAATCTTTAGAACAAAACCAAGATCCTGGCCAATCAGAATGATTGTAATATTTGTTTAATCCTTCTGGTAAGGTGTTTTTTACAGAATTGACTAATTTACTAACACATTTAGGGAAAATTAATGCGCCAGAATATGGAGGTCCTGTAAAATATTTACTACCTGTAATACTCACAATATATCCTTTTTGTAAATAGTTTTGAATATCAGAAGGATCTAATCGAAGTTGCGCTGCATCAACAATAACTTGCAAAGATAAATCTTGTAATAAATTTAATTTTTCTAACATATCTTCACTTGGCGATTGATATCCTAATTTAGAATGATCCATCACATGTAAAACAATATGTTTACCTAATTGATTTGTTTTTGAAATGGCATTAAAAACTTCTGCATCTAATTGAGGTGTAGATTTTAATTGTCCGTTTTCGTCTCTTAAAGGTATTTTAATCAAGTCAACATCTCTAAACCCTTCTATTTGATCACCTTTTTTGGCAGGATAATTAAGCGCCGTATTGTTTTCAAAATGACACCCTTTTAAAGCCGCAGAAACGCCACTACCTGTTTCATCAGAAGCAACTAACACATGCGTTATCTCTTTATCTGTACTAATTTGAGTAATTGCAGCTATTTGAAGTGAAGAATCGGTTCCTGACGGAGAAAAAATAATTTCACAAGCATCACTTAATTTGAATAATTTTTTAATACTATTTTTTAGTGATTCAGAAAAGTCAATAGCTGTATTTTTAAATCCATTTTTTAAGCTTTCTTTAATTAAAATACTTCTTGCTTTGTCTGATTTATCAAAAGCAAAATTAGAAACACTAGTTGCTGTTGATGATGCAAAAGTAAATGCCTCTGGTCTAGGAAAAGGTCTACAACCATATTTATTTAACAAATCTATTTCATCAATATTTAACCTTAAATCGCCACCGGCCATTAATAAATATTCTGTTGGTTTTGCTAAATTTTCAATAATAGGTTTCCAAGATTTTTCAAATACTTTATGATTTGAATGTAAACCATGAATAGATTCTAGCTCTTCATGTTGCAGCAAAGAATCTGCCGTTAAAACTTCTTCATTTTTAATTAAATTAATTAAAAAATAATCGAAGTTTTCTAATTTTTCTTTATCACCTTTTGCTAATAATTTATAAAAAATTCTTGACACTTCTAATGCAGCAATATTACATAAAGCTATTCCGTGTTTTTCATCATTTAAAGCTTTATACCATAGTTGCCACTCGATTCCATATCTTAAATAAACCAACGCTAAAACAGGATTTTTTAAATATAACGAACCAATAATGATCGATTTGTTTGGTACAATTTTAAAGATATCTGGCTCACTACTAGAAGTAATAATATTTATGTTATTTACTTTTGGTACGGTATTAAATCTTTTTAAAACATGAACCAAATAATTCACATTTTCTTTTTCAAATAAGCTTGTTCTTTTATATTGATCTTCAATAGAAATGTTATTCTTCATAAGTGCTTTACATTAAAATGTTCAAAAAAGAACATTGTGCTAAAATAAGAATGTTTTACGAATCATTAAATTCTTTTAAATTTATTGTTTTACTTACTATAAAACTTTTAAAATCATAAAATAGAATGTAAAATTTTCAAATTGTTTTTTTTTAATTATTTATTAAGATTGTATTATTTAAATTTTGTTTTTTTATTGAAATGTTTTAATAATGATAAGATGATTCTAATCACTTTTAAACTTGGTTATCAATATTTTTTCGATAAAACCAGGAATATTCTTTGGTAAACGTGATTCACTATCTACAAAAACAACTGTTGATTTTGCTTTGTTTAAAAGTATATTTTGTTCATTTCTGATTTCAAATTCGAAACTAAAACGAACCTTTGGCATTTGATTAACGGTTGTTTTTATGGTGATTAATTCATCAAAATGAGCAGGTTTTTTATATTCAATATCAAAAGCAATTACGGGCAATATAATATGATGTTCTTCAAGTAAAACTTCATCTAAACCTAATTTTCGTAATAATTCATTACGAGCTTGATGACAATATGTAACATAATTTGCATGATACACATAACCCATTTTATCTACCTCGCCATAACGAGGTCTTATTTGAAAAGTATCAGTTATCATAACAATTATGTGTGTGTTTTTCTTCACTAAGTTGATGTCCCATCTGATTTTTCTTCGTATCCAAATATTCTTTATTAAATGCGTTTGATGGTATTATTATTGGAATTCGTTCAACAACTTGAATTCCGTTTTCTTCTACTCCAATAATTTTATCAGGGTTATTCGTTAACAAGTTTACTTTTTGAATGTTAAGAGTTTTAAGAATTTCTGTTGCAATTTGATAATCTCTTTCATCCGCAGCAAAACCCAAATGCACATTTGCTTCAATAGTATCCATGCCTAATTCTTGCAATTTATAAGCCTTCATTTTATTCATAAGTCCTATTCCTCTGCCTTCTTGTTGCATATACACAATTACTCCACTTCCGTTTTTCTCAATCATTTTCATTGCTTCCATTAATTGATCTCCGCAATCGCATCTTAAAGATCCAAACAAATCGCCTGTTGCACAAGCAGAATGAATGCGCGTTAAAACAGTTTTACTTGCATTAAAATGACCTTTAATAAGTGCCATATGTTCTAAACCATTTTCTTTTTCTTGAAATGGAATAAGTTCAAAATGACCAAATTTAGTAGGAAGTTGCACTCTTTCTCCTTGCAAAAAAGTTAAATTTCTCTCAGACATTCATTTTATTTTATAAATTTATATTGAAAAACTTATAATTATTTTTTGAAAAAATTTTCTAAATATTGTATTTGACATTAATGATTGCATGCATGAGCATGACCTTTTTTATGACTGTGTTTTACACAACTAATTCCGTTATCAGTAATTTTACCATCAACAAAATCTATAATAACATCTGCAGAATTACCAGCACAACCGCGTATTACGCCGATACCTGCATCATTTAATTTACTCATTGCACCATCACCAATATTGCCTGCTAACATAAATGTTACGCCTTCTTTTACTAAAACACTTACAATATTAGATTTACACCCACATTTTCCATCAGACTCTAATAGTTGTACATCTACAATTTCATTATCCTCAGAAAAAGTATGTATTTCATAGAATTTACAACGTCCAAAATGATCTTCTATTTTATTGTCTTTTGTAATTGGTATTGCTATTTTTTTCATTTTTAATCTATTTTTATAATTTTACTAGTACATTTTTTACGTCTTCCTTTTCTATAAGGTCTGTTTACTTGATCTTCAGTAGCATCTGATTTTGTTTTTCTACATTTCCCTAATTTCATTCCTGTTTTTGGGCCTAAACCTTCAGGACCTTTATGATCAAAATTTGGCATCACTTATTCATTTAAATTTTCTAATTCGTTTTTATTATCTGAAGGACAATCGCCACATATTGCATCCTCTTTAATACCATCAATTAATTTAAAACATGTTTTGCATTTATACCAATCTTTTTCAAACTCAAAGTCTCCTCCTTTTATGAGAATTGATTTACCTTCTACAAATGCTTTTGCAATTTTTTTTAAAGCACTGTTGTAAATTCTGGTAAGAGTTGGTCTGGAAACCTCCATCTTTTCTGCTGCTTCATCTTGCGACATATTATCGTAAATAACCAACTTAACAGTTTCATATTCTTCAAACTGCATTATTATATGTTCTGTATCGCAAAATCGAATTCCGAATGGTTTAAAACCTAGCATTTTAGGTGGATGATCAACTTTTCTTTTCTTTTTTGGACGTGGCATTTATTAAATTTTTAAACAATTTACTCTTTCAAGCTAAAATATTTGACAAAGGTAATGAACTTACGTTCATAAGTCAAAAATTTTATGAACATTTTTATTAAAAAAAAGAAATATCCATTTACATTTAAAACCTATTTAACCCGAAATAAAACCGAAAAAATGTAAGGATTCAAATTTTAATTCGATTAATTATACTAACCACAAACAAAACCATGAAAAAAATAATTACGTCAGTATTACTTGGAATTATAGTATTTACAAGTTGCCAAAAACAAACTAAAAAAGAAGATGTATCAAAAGAAATTAAAAACGAAAAAAAAGCAACTACCTTTTCTGAAAATATAGAAATAGCCCATAAAAAAACCGAATTTTTAGCACATGAAGCTATTCAGTTTAATGCTTTAATTGAATTTGGAGGAAATGAAATTTTTAATGCAACTATTACAATTTCTACAAGTTCTGATTTAGCCAAAATCACTTATAAAAATGGTGATGAAATTTATGTAAATAAAGAAAATATTTTTGTTTCTCCTAGTTTAGAAAATAATAAAGGAGTGCGTTTCCATGCATATACTTGGGGTTATTTTTTCTTATATCCATATAAATTAAGCGATAAGGGTACAAAGTGGAATTATGATTTCAAAACAAATGAAAAAGAAGTAAATTTTGAGGTAGCAAAATTAACTTTTGAAGCAAATATAGGTGACGCTCCAGATGATTGGTATGTTGTATATTCAAATAAAAAGACACAACTTTTAGAACATGTTGCCTATATTGTAACGTTAGGTAAAACTTTAGAGGAAGCAGAAAAAGATCCGCATGCAATTAAATACGAAAATTATACACAAATAGATGGAATTCCGTTTGCCAAAAATTGGAGTTTTTATAGCTGGAATAACGAAGATGGTTTAACTGAGAAAATTGGGAATGCAAAAATTACCGATATTCATTTTATAAACGGATTCAGAAATAATTTTACTATCCCAAAAAACTATTTAAAAAAATAATTTTTAGTTTCAAACAATAAAAAAGCCCTTAAAGTTGAAATACATTTAAGGGCTTTTTTTTATGATGATAAGATAATTATTAATTGCTATTCTTTTTAAAATACTATTATTAATTAGCAACTTTTATAGAACAACCAATTGCTCTAGTTTCTGTTTTCTCTACTTTCTTACCCGCTAATAAAGCGTCTAACGCATTTTCTACATATTTTTCTGTCACTGCATCTGGGTTTTTAGAACTATTATCAATGGCTCCAATATATTCAACCTTCATTGTTGCTTTGCTTACAATATATACATGTGGCGTTTTTGATGCTCCGAATTTTGGAAATACCGTTTGTTTTGCATCAAATAAATACGGAAAAGTAAACCCTTTTTCTTTAGCTCTCACCTTCATATCATCAAAACCATCTCCTTTAGAAACCTCTGGATCGTTTGGGTTGATTGCAATTACGGGGTATCCTTTTGATTTATATTTTGCATCCAAAGCTATAATTCTGTCTTCGTTTGCCACAGAATACGGACACATATTACACGTAAAAATAATGATAAATCCTTTTGCTTTTTTGTAATCAGACAAAGTGACCATTTTGTCGTCAATATTTTTTAATTTAAAATCTTCTATTTTATCGCCTACTTTATAACCATCTGTTTTTGTAGTAAAAGCAACTGTTATAAATGTTAAAATTGCAACTATTAATCCTATTTTTATATTTTTCATAATTAATTGATAAATGTTAATAATTCGGTTTTTAAAGTTTCGTAATCAAATGATTTCTCATAAAATTTTCTATTATTTTTGTTGTAAATTATGGTTGCTGGTATAGCTCCACTCCAACTTTCATCAATGGCTTTTATCCAAACATCTTCGTTGATATCATCAAGTAAAACAACTTCAGATTGTATTTTATTTTTATTGATAAAAGGAATTAACTTTTTATCGACTTGTTTAGGAAAATCTAAACTCACCAACAAAACTTCTACATTTTTATCTGCATATTCTTGTTTAATTCTCTCAAAATACGGCAATTCTTTTACACAAGGTGCACACCAAGTTGCCCAAAAATTTATCACATATATTTTATCATCCTTCTTCTCTAAAAAAGACTTTAAATCATTGTAATTATATGTTTTAACTGATGAAACTATTTCGTCTTCAACCGTATTTTTTTCTTTTACTTGCTCTTTTTTACAAGAGAAAAAGCTTAAAGAAAACATCAAAATGTATATCGCTTTTTTAATCATATTATAAAAATACTTATTTTAATTTCTCAGGAAAAATAATTAACTCATAATTAACAAAAAAAACCTCACAAAGCTAGTTAATGAGGTTTTATAAAACTGTTTTACAATTAGTTAATCATAAATATCATTCAATACTTTTGCCAAACGGATTCCTCCTCTTTGTAATTGAGTTCTCACCGTTCCAAAATGATCGTACGAATAATTATAACGTAAATTTTCACCTACTTTTACAGAATTATAGATTTCTTTGGTTACATGATGTACTTCATCTACCCAATCAATTATAGTTCCTTTTTGTATCGCTTCAATTTGTTTTTTAGATAATTGATCTGCATTTTCGGCTAATTCTATGTAGCTCATTTCCCAATCATCAATTAATTTACTATCCCAAACACTGTGTAAATTTGTACCAGATCCAAACCATTGCACTTGCACATCATTACCACCTTTGTCTTCTTTTTGCCCAACATGCATTGGTTGATGTAAATCGCCTATAAAATGAATTAGCATTTTTAAATGAAAATTCTGCTCATCATCTGTACTATTTTTATCTTTTAAGACTTCAATACATTTATTTATTCCTGTTACTAAATCTCCTTCAGGATTTTTTTCTGCTTGCGCATACGTTTGATCTAAATTCATATTTACGTAATGCAATGGGTAATATTTACTGTATTTTCTATCAGATTTTATCTCATCTGCAAACGTAGAAACAAAAGCTAAACTTTGGCCTTTAAGTATTTTATCTACACGTTTTTTAGTTTTCTTAGTAAGATGTTGTTCTGCAATTTCGCCTGTTACTCTGTGTCCGTTTTTTCCCCAGAAATAAGCATCATCAGAAGAAGATTTCATAAAAAAAAGAAACGGAATCATTAAAAGTAATTTGATTTTCATTTTAATTGTTTTAAAATTAATTTTTAGCTAAAGTATAAAAAATAATTAGCTAAAGATTTGTAAAAAACAAAAATTATATTATATCTTTGTGATATCATTTTAATATCAATATAAATTTAATCAAATGAAATCAGAAAAAATCATAAAACCAGCAAATGGTTATTTAATGTTAGTGATCGTTTTAGTGCTATTTTTTGTAGGTGTTGCATTGACTGCAAAATTTGACAATCCTGCTTATTTACTTCTTTCTTTAATAGGTTTTATTGGATTTTTCGGATTTATTTTAGTAAACCCAAACACCTCTAAAGTTATTTTACTTTTTGGTAAATATGTAGGAACCATAAAAGACAATGGTTTGTATTGGGCAAATCCTTTATACAGAAAAAAATCTATTTCTTTAAGAGCAAGTAATTTTGATAGCGAACGTTTAAAAGTAAATGATAAACTCGGAAACCCTATTATGATTTCTACAATTTTAGTTTGGCGAGTTACAGACACCTACAAGGCTGCTTTTGATGTAGATAATTACGAAAATTTTGTGCGTGTACAAACAGACGCGGCTGTTAGAAAACTAGCAAGCATGTATCCTTATGATAATTTTGCTGATGAAGGACACACAGAAGATATTACCTTACGTTCTAGTGTTAATGAAGTTTCTGAAGCTTTAGAAAAAGAAATTGATGAACGTTTATCTATAGCAGGAATTGAAGTTTTAGAAGCAAGAATTGGTTATTTGGCCTATGCACAAGAAATTGCATCTGCCATGTTAAAAAGACAACAAGCAACGGCAATTGTAGCTGCCAGACATAAAATTGTACAAGGTGCTGTTGAAATGGTAGAAATGGCATTAAATGAATTAAATAAAAGACAAATTGTTGATTTAGATGATGAACGAAAAGCAGCAATGGTAAGTAATTTATTAGTTATTTTATGTGGTGACAAAGAAGCTTCACCTGTTGTAAATGCTGGGACTTTAAGTCATTAAATTTAGTTAGTGGTTAGTGGTTAGCAAAAATAAAAATAAGATGAAAGAATATAAAATAGTGACTCCAAAATTAGGTTTTAGAAATAGAATGCAAAATTTTGAGGATGTATTAAATCAATATGCTAGAGAAGGTTGGAACGTTATAAAAATCAATCAAACTTTTACAACGATAGTATTTGAACGAGAAAAAAATAGATAATGAAAGAATATAAATTTTTAAAACAGAAAATGTCTTGGTCTAATAGTCAAAATAATTTTGAGGATGAAATCAATACGCATGCTAGGGATGGTTGGAAATTAATTAGCGTTTACGCAAATCCAAATGGAGGCGTTTATGCTGTTTTAGAAAAAGATAAAAACCGATAAAATGAAAGTTTTTAAAGAGGAACAACGTTTTTCACAAAGTTGGATGATGCTTATTTTAATAATTTCGATTATTGGACCTCTTTGTTTTGGAATTTACGGCAGTATACAACAACTAATTTTAAAGCAGCCTTTTGGTAACAAACCAATGTCTGATGCAGGATTAATAGGTTTTACATTTATAATGTTGTGCTTTTCAATTTTAATTTTCCTATTTAAATTATCTACCAAAATTGATGAAACTGGTATTCATTACCAATTTTATCCTATTCATTTTTCATACAAAACAATTGCTTGGTCAGAAATAAAAATGGCAAAAGTAAGAACCTATCTACCAATTACAGAATATGGCGGTTGGGGTTTTAGAAGTGGATTTTTTGGAAACAAAGCAAAAGGAAAAGCAATCAATGTTTCTGGAGATATTGGCATTCAATTGGAATTTAAAAACGGGAAAAAATTATTAATAGGAACTTTAAAACAAAGCGAAGCTAAAAGTGTTTTAGAAACCTATCAACATAAAATAATATGATACGAATTATTACCTATTTAATCGTTTCGGTTTTCGGAATTGTAGTTTCTTTTGCGCAAATAAAATCCGAAGAAATTACAATCAAAAACGAAGCAATTGAACTTCCTGGAACTTTAACTTACTTTCAAGAAAATACGCCTTTAATTATTTGGGTTCATGGTTCTGGCCCTGTTGATAGAAATGGAAATCAGCCAGCACAAAATGTAAACGCAAACTACATCAAACAATTTAGGGAAGCTATTAACAAAGAAAATATTGCTTTTTTTAGTTTTGATAAAAGAACGGCTAATAAAAATAATAGTGACTATTTAAAAGATACAAAATTTACTGATTTTGCTTTAGATGTTGATGTAATTGTACATCATTTTAAAAAAGACAAACGTTTTACAAATGTTACTTTAATTGGTCATAGTCAAGGTTCTTTAATTGCTATGATGGCTTCAAAAAATATTGATACATATATTTCTCTTGCGGGTGCAGGCGAAACGATTGATAAAACAATTGTGAAGCAAATTGGTAAAAATAATCCTACGCTCGGTGAAGCCGCGCAAAAACAGTTTGACACTTTACAAGCGAAGGGAAAAATTGAAACTGTAAATCCGTTTTTGATGAATATTTTCGCAAAACAAAATCAAGCGTTTTTATATGAATGGATGCAAATAAATCCTACAGAAGAAATTAAAAAAATTACGGTTCCTACTTTAATTATTAATGGCGATAAAGATTTACAAGTTCAAATTGAAGATGCAGAAAACTTGAAAAATGCAAAACCAAATGCAGAATTGGTAATCATTAAAAACATGAATCATGTTTTAAAAAACATAGAAAAAGAGGAAGACAATTTAGCATCTTATTATTCTCCTGATTTTCCTATATCAGAAAAATTAATAAAAACCATTGTTGAATTTGTAAAAAAATAACATGGCAAAGAAAAAAGCTTTTGCATTGCGCATAAATGAAGATATGATGAAAGCCATAGAAAAATGGGCTGCTGATGAATTTCGTTCTACAAACGGACAAATAGAATGGATGTTGATGCAAGCTTTAAAAGACGCTAAAAGAGAGCCTAAAAAGAAGGAAGAATAGCGTAAAAACATCTTTCCTTAATGACCTTTTTGATACTAAAAACCTGATTCCTTCTGATTCTTCACCTAAATTACAAAAATAAAAAACACTATTCTATCCAATTTTTAAAATCTTTTACACGTTCTCTACTCACAATAATTTCTGTTTCTGAATAAGAATTTAGAATTAATTTTAAACGCGAATTGGCGTAAGCAATTATATCTTTAATAGCATTTATATGCACAATAAAAGTGCGATTAACTCTAAAAAAATGTTCTGGATTTAGTTGTTCTTCCCAAGTTTCTAATGAGTTATCTAACAAATGATTTCGCTTTTCATTTGTATAAATATAGGTTGATTTATTTTCGCTGAAAAAACACTCAACGTCATCAATAGAAATAATTTTAATATGCTGACCAACTTTAATTGACAAGCGTTTTTTAAACTTTCTATCAACAGGATTGATCAGTAATTTACGAATATCTTCTAAATTAACTTGAACATCAGATTGCTTTGACTGGCTTCCTTTAAACTTATCCACAGCAACTTTTAGTTCGTCTTCATCTAACGGTTTTAATAAATAATCTACACTATTTAATTTAAAAGCTTTTAGCGCATATTCGTCATAAGCAGTGGTGAAAATAATGGCTGATTTTACTTCAATTTCTTCAAAAATCTCAAAAGACAATCCATCAGAAAGCTGAATGTCTAAAAATATTAAATCAGGATGTTTGTTGTTCTGTAACCAGTTTAAAGATTCTTCAACAGAATGTAGCATTTGCTTTGCCTCAATACCCAATTCCGCTAACATTCTACTTAATCTTCTTGCTGCAGGTTTTTCATCTTCTATTATTAATACGTTCATTCTTTTGTTATTATGTTAATTATTAGACATTGGTTTTAGGTGATTTTTGATGAACAAATTACTCTTTCATAAATTCTTCAATTTTTCGTTCTTCCCAATCTTTGCCAAAGAAATTTAAAAAGCCAAACGTTTTTAAAGCGTCTAAAGCTAAAAATATCCCCCAAATAAACCAAATAGGAATATGTATAAATCCTTCTTCATCAAATTGATTGCTTACTTTAAAATCATCAAAAATGGTAAAAGAGAATTTCCAAACAAAGGTGATAAACAAATTTACTATTATATAGGTAAAAATATGATTGTAGAAGTTTTTAATTTCTTCAATCCTGGCTTTCGCCCGTTTTAATTTTCTGTCATTTATACTTTCTATAATTTCCATAATTCTTAGTATTTTGGTCTTTTTATATCTTCTTTTTCCATCATTTCTTTAATTTTTCGTTCTTCCCAATCTTTCCCTAATCCTAAAGATTGAAAACCAAAAACGCCTAACCAATGAAAAACGAGTCCTATCCCCCAAAATAACCAAGTAGAAATTACGCCAAAATTTGTAATTGCATCGTAAAAAGAATAACCACTTTGCATTAATCCGAAAATAATAATTCCGCTAATAAAAATATTTACCAAAACGAATACCACTAAATGAACATAAAAACCTTTAATAGCTTTTACTCTTTTTTTGGCTCTTAAATAACTTTGTTCTTGTGTAAAATCTAATTCCATTTTCTTACTTATTTTCGTTCATAAATTCTTTAATTTTCTTTTCTTCCCAATCTTTTCCGAATCCTAATAAATTAAAACCGAAAACTCCTAACCAATGAAAAAACAACCCTGTACCCCAACCTAAAGTAGAAAACCAAAACCAGTGAAAATGAGGCTCAAAAGTTAAGTTCACATAGATAATAATGGGAATTACAATACAATATATGGTTAAATGTGTGTAGAACCCTTTAATTGCTTTTACTTTTTTTTGTGCTTTAAAATAGCGTTCTTTCTGTATAAAATCTGAATCCATTTCTTATGATTTATGTTCGTTCATATATTCTTTAATCTTTTTCTCTTCCCAGTTTTTATCAAACAATGCGTTTATCGTAAACACATTTAAAGCCTGAAAAACAACTCCGATTCCCCAATACAGCCAAATCTTATAGTTATGATAATTAAAAATTGCATCATTAAAAGAATCTCCATCATTCACATCACCCACAACAAAAATGGCTGTTAAAAATATATTTACTACAATGTAAACTGCCAAGTGTTTGTAAAACTTACTTATTTTTTCTACTCTTTTTTTAGCCAGAATATATTTTTGTTCTTGTGTAAATTTTGTTTCCATTATCTGTAATTTTTAGTTTGATTTTCTTTATCCATCATTTCTTTAATTTTACGTTCTTCCCAATTAGAACCTAAGAAAATGTTGTAATTGTTTACTTCTAAAAAATGAAAGGTTAACCCTATTCCCCAGCCAAAAATTGGAAACCAGAACCAGTGAAACCCTGGTGAAAATCTTAAATTGATGAAAATTAAAAAAGGAATTACCAAGCAATAAGATGCTAAATTCTGATAAAATTCTTTTAATTTTTCTACTCTTTCAACTGCTTTTACGTATTTGCTATTTTCTAAATTATCTTGATACATACTATTTTCCATTTTAAATAAGAGAGGTAAACTCACCTTAAACGTTTTGTTATTATTTTCTACTTTTACACCTTTCTGTGTTATTAACCCATATCTATCCGCAATATTTTGCAAACCCACTTTGGTGCTTTTACCTATTGCTTCTTTAGGATTGATGTTGTTTTCTACAATTAAATAATCATCTTTTTCATAAATATGAATTGTTAATGGTTTAGATGATGAAACCACATTGTGTTTTACGGCATTCTCTAATAAAAGTTGCAAAGAAAGAGGTACAATCTTTAAATCTGGATTACTTACAGCATCAGGAATATTAAACTTTACAGCGTCTTCAAAACGCATTCCTAGTAATTCCATATAGGTTTTTGCAAACTTTAATTCTTCTGTAAGCGTTGTTAAATCTTTGTTTCTTTGCTCTAAAACATATCTGTAAATTTTAGATAGTTTTGTAGTAAATTTTTCTGCTTGCGCAGGATTTTCGCCAATTAAACTCGTTAATACATTTAAACTATTAAACAAAAAATGTGGATCAATTTGGCTTTTTAACGACTCAAATTTTGCAGTTTCTGTTTTGGCTACAATTTCTTGTTTTGTCGTTTCTTGGGTCATTGCAGCTTTCCAGTTTACCATAAAACTTTTTGCATGAAAAAAAGCTGCTACACCTAAAGAAAAAATAATTGCAAATAAATGTGTCCAGATTAAAAGACCTTTAAAAAAATCATTAATATCATATCCAAAAAGTAAAATATATTGAATATAATGAATTACCAAAACTGCCGAAACTGTGTACAAAAAAGTTGCTATGATACCCGCCCAAACTCTTTTATTAGTTTCTTTAACCCAATCCCATTTAGTGGTTAAGTACTCATTAATAACTCCATTTCCAAGACCTAAAACAAAAGAATACATTGCAGAAATAAAAAAAACATATGCCATTCCTTTTACAGTAAACTGCTGATTTATAACTATAAAAACAATACCTAATACTACGGTTAGTTTGGTACAAACTATAACGTCTTTTTTTATTTTATTTATAAAACTTGTGTTTGAAGATCTCATTTTTGGAAATTATAATTTTAAAGAATACGCACTAGAAACGGATTTCTAAAGATACATTTTTATCGGTAACTGCAAATTTAGCATCCTCATAATTTGGAGGGCCAAAATTCATTACATTATTAGAAGCACCATAACTTTCTAAAGGCATTCCGTTGGTTGAAAAATCCATTTTATCATTATTATTCTTGTCATGAAAACAAATAATTGCATATTCACCAGCAGCTATATTTTCAAAAACAATAACACTTTTACCTTCTTTAATTTCAGATGATGCACCTTGCAAAGGCTTCATTCTAAAATTTTCTTTATCATACAAAGCAAAACTTACTTTTCCTTCGTTAGAAGTTACATTTACAACTGTTGCCGTAATACTCATTTTTTCCTGAGCAGTTAATGAAGTTGAAATTGATAAAACTGCTGTTACTATAATTGCTACTAAAATTTTCATAATGGTTTTATTTTATTGATTAATTATGATACAAATTTGCAACAGAAGTATAAATTTTAAAATTTAAATCAACTGAATTGTAATTTTTGATGGATGAACTGTACTATTTTAAAAAATAAGGTTGAAACAATCAAAATCCACTAGTAAATTGACATTACTAATTATCAAAAAACGAATATTTAAGAATTATTTTGATTAATTTTTAACTCAAAATCAAATTTTGTTTAAAATTGATAAAACTTTTAAAAAAGGAAGATCTTTTTGGCAATAAGTTTTAAAAAAAAATTACTTTAGCACTATGATTACTTCAAGAGAATATAAATTGTATACTTCAATAGCTAACTTTTTGCGTTTGCGCAATCGACGTTGTTAATATTTAAAATTAACCGTATAAAAATCTATTATAGTATTAATCATTTATTTTTTCAACGTGAACAACACAAACAAAACTTACTTACAACCTTTAGTTTTTTTAACAAATAACGCAAAAACTGTACGAAGGGCTTCAACTTTTCGCCCTTTGGGGTATTTCACTATTTAAAGAATTTAGGTGAGCCCGGTTCTACAATTATACAATCAGATAAAATTATTTTTTAACATTAAAACTCAATGCAATGGAAATTGTAATTGCTAATATATCACATATTGCTTACGCAGAAATTATTTGCAAAACTATTGAAGATGCTGCTCTTGTTAGAGGTACAGGTATAGCAAAAAGAAAACCAGAATATATAGCTACCAAAATGGAAAATGGGAATGCAGTAATTGCTTTAGATGGCGATAAATTTGCCGGATTTTGCTACATAGAAAAATGGGGACATGGAAAATTTGTTGCCAATTCTGGTTTAATTGTGCATCCAGATTATAGAAATATAGGATTGGCAAAATTGATAAAGCAAGTAATTTTCAATCATTCTCGAACAAAGTTTCCAGATGCTAAAGTATTTAGTATCACTACTGGATTAGCAGTTATGAAACTAAATACCGAGTTAGGCTACAAACCGGTAACTTTTTCTGAATTAACAGATGACCCTACTTTTTGGGATGGATGCCAAACTTGCAGAAACTATGACGTTTTAACAAGAACAGAAAGAAAAATGTGCTTATGCACAGGCATGTTATATGACCCAAAAAATAAAAGCACGGAAGACCCTAAAGTCGTTAAAGAAAATGTTTTTAGAAGACTAAAACATATAAAACAAAGTTTATTCTTAAAAAAAGAAAAAAAATGAAAAAATTAGTAATTGCATATAGTGGTGGTTTAGATACCTCATACTGCGCCGTAAGTTTATCAAAAGAATATGATGTACATGCAGTAAGCGTAAACACAGGTGGTTTCACAACCGAAGAAATTAAACACATAGAAAGTAACGCTTATAAAATGGGCGTTTCTACGTATAAAAATATCGATGCTGTTGCCACTTTTTACAATAAAGTAGTAAAGTATTTAATTTTTGGTAACGTATTAAAAAACAGTACATATCCGCTTTCTGTAAGTGCAGAAAGAATTATTCAAGCAATAGAAATTGTAGAATACGCAAAAAGTATTGGTGCAGAATATATTGCACACGGAAGTACAGGTGCAGGAAATGACCAAGTTCGTTTTGATATGATTTTTCAAACGTTAGCTCCTGGCATCAAAATTATTACGCCAATTAGAGATAAAAAATTAGCAAGACAAGAAGAAATAGATTATTTAAAAGCCGAAGGAATTGATATGCCTTGGGAAAAATCTAAATACTCTGTAAATAAAGGCCTTTGGGGAACTAGTGTTGGTGGCGTTGAAACTTTAAAATCAGAATTGCCTTTACCTAGCGAGGCGTATCCTTCTCAATTAAAAAAAGAAGGCGAAGAAAAAGTAACGTTGACGTTTAAAAATGGTGAATTTGTTGCTTTAAACGGACAAGAAAATAAGCCAGAAGTAAATATTGAAAAACTGAATGTATTAGCTTCCGCATTTGCAATTGGTAGAGATATTCATGTTGGTGATACTATTGTTGGTACAAAAGGAAGAGTTGGTTTTGAAGCTGCAGCTGCTTTAATTACCGTAAAAGCACATCATCTTTTAGAGAAACATACGTTAACAAAATGGCAATTACAACACAAAGAATATTTGTCTAGTTTCTACGGAATGCATTTACACGAGGGTCAATATTTAGATCCGGTAATGAGAGATACGGAAGCTTTTTTACAAAGTTCTCAAAAAATGGTTTCTGGAGATGTTACTGTAAGTTTAAAACCATATCATTTTTCTTTGGATGGTATTGTTTCTAAACACGATTTAATGTCGAGTGATTTTAGTACGTATGGCGAAGAAAATAAAGCTTGGACTGCAAATGATGCAAAAGGTTTTATCAAGATTTTAGGAAATCAGAATAAAATATATCAATTAGTAAACAAATAATGTTGAATCGTGTAATTGTTTAAAAGTTTAACTGTTTGTGTTTCACGACTATTAAACAATTATACAATTACACAATTACGCTTTTATAAAAATGAAAAATTTAGAAATAGGAATTATCGGTGGCGCAGGTTATACGGCAGGAGAATTAATTAGATTATTGCTAAATCATCCAAACACAACTATCAATTTTGTGTACAGTACATCTAATGCTGGCAATAAATTGTACAAAGTTCATCAAGATTTAATTGGCGATACAGAACTTAATTTTACAAGCGAAATTAATGCTGATGTTGATGTTTTGTTTTTATGTTTAGGTCACGGAAATTCAACGGCATTTTTAGCCAATAATAGTTTTTCTGATCACACAAAAATCATCGATTTAAGTAATGATTTTAGATTACTTGCTGATAAAAATTTCGATGGTAAAGACTTTGTTTATGGTTTACCAGAATTGGATAAAGAAATTATAAAAACAGCAAAATATATTGCAAATCCGGGTTGTTTTGCAACGGCTTTGCAATTGGCAATTTTGCCTTTGGCTGCAAATGGTTTGTTAAAAAATGATGTTCATATTAATGCCGTAACTGGTGCGACTGGTGCAGGAACTTCGTTATCTGAAACTACTCATTTTACGTGGAGAGACAATAATTTTTCGCATTATAAAGCATTTAATCATCAACATTTAGGAGAAATTAATCAAACTGTAAACCAGTTACAAGCTGATTTTAATTCGGAAATTAATTTTGTTCCGAATAGAGGAAATTTCTCTAGAGGAATTTTTGCAACCACTTATACAAAGTTTGATGGCAACATTGAAGATGCTAAAAAAATGTATAAAGAGTATTATAAAGACGCCGCTTTTACCTTTGTTTCTGATGTTGATATTCACATGAAACAAGTTGTAAATACCAATAAATGTTTGATTCATTTGGCAAAACACAACAATAAATTACTGATTACAAGTACAATTGACAATTTATTAAAGGGCGCTTCTGGTCAAGCAATTCAGAATTTGAATTTAATGTACGGCTTTGAAGAAACGTTAGGGTTGAATTTAAAAGCGAATTATTTTTAATCGCAACGAACTCGCGTTAGCGATTGGAACGGCATCCTTTTTTTGAGGAACGAAGAAAAAGATATAGTGAAAAGCGCGACCTTTAGGTAACGCCCAAAAAAGAATAAAATATGAAAGTAGCAATTATTGGAGCTGGCAGTTTAGGACAATCTATCGCAAAGGGTTTATTGAAAAATAAAGTAGTAAGTACGTTGTATTTAACCAAAAGAAATACCAATTCTATTAAAGATTTTAATGACTTTAATGAGGTGATTTTAACTTCTGATAATACGGAAGCTATTAAAAATTCTGATATTTTAATTTTTGCGGTTCAACCAAGGCATTTAGAGAATATTTTAACAAATGTTAAACCACTTTTACATAAAAATCATGTTTTAATTTCTGTTATCACAGGATTTTCTATTGCAAAAATTGAAGCTATTGTTGGTGAAAATCAATTTATAATTCGTTCAATGCCAAATACTGCTGCTTCTGTTGGGCAATCTATGACCTGTCTTTCTCCGAATACAAAAGGGAAAGAAAAAGTAGAATTGGCAAAAACTATTTTTAACAGTTTGGGGGTTTCATTAGAAATTCCGGAAGAGCAATTACAAGCTGCAACGGTTATTTGTGCAAGCGGAATTGCTTTTTGGATGCGCTTAATTCGTGCAACAACGCAAGGCGCAATTCAACTTGGTTTTGAAGCTAATGTAGCGCATGAATTAGCAATGCAAACTTGTTTTGGAGCGGCTAGTTTATTAAAAGAATCTGGTAGACATCCAGAAGCAGAAATAGACCGAGTTACCACTCCTGGAGGTTGCACAATAGAAGGATTAAACGAAATGGAACACCAAGGTTTAAGTTCTTCTTTAATTAAAGGAATTAACAAATCATTTGATAAAATAAATCAAATAAAAAATTAAAATTATGCCATTATTTAACGTTTATCCTCTTTATAATATTACACCTGTTTCTGCAAAAGATGTATATGTTTATGATGAAAAAGGAACAGAATATTTAGATTTATATGGAGGTCATGCCGTAATTTCTATTGGTCATGCGCATCCAAATTATGTAGCAGCAATTTCTAACCAAGTTGCAAAATTAGGTTTTTATTCTAATGCTATTCAGAATCCTTTACAAGTTGAATTAGCAGATAGATTAGAAGCCGTTTCTGGATGTAAAGACTATGAATTATTTTTATGTAATTCTGGTGCAGAAGCAAATGAAAATGCGTTAAAATTAGCGTCTTTTGTAACTAATAAATCTAGAGTTATTGCTTTTAAAAACGGATTTCATGGACGAACTTCTGCCGCTGTAGCTGCAACTGACAATCCTGGAATTATTGCTCCGATTAATGCGCAACAAAAAGTTACAATTCTTGAATTAAATGATATCGAGGCTGTTAAAACAGAACTTGAAAAAGGTGATGTTTGTGCTGTTATTGTTGAATTTATTCAAGGTGTTGGAGGTTTAGACATCGCAACAAAAGAATTCTTTGAAGAAGTTGATGTACTTTGTAAAGCAAATAGAACTTTTTTTATTGCTGATGAAGTGCAGTCTGGTTATGGAAGATCTGGAAAGTTTTTTGCTTTTCAACATTATAATGTAACTCCGGATGTAATTTCCATTGCAAAAGGAATGGGAAATGGTTTTCCTATTGGAGGAATTTTAATTCATCCGTGTATTGAAGCAAAATTCGGAATGTTAGGAACTACTTTTGGTGGAAACCATCTAGCTTGTGCTGCTGGCTTAGCCGTTTTAAATACACTCGAGGAAGAAAAATTAATGGACAATGTAAATGAAATGTCTGTCTATTTTATTGAAAAAGCCAAAGAAATTCCTCAAATCAAAAAAATAAAAGGAAAAGGGTTGATGCTAGGTTTAGAATTTGATTTTGAAGTTGGCGATTTAAGAAAAAAATTAATTTATGACTATTATATTTTTACTGGAGGCGCATCAAACAAAAAATTATTAAGAATTTTACCCCCATTAACGATAAAAAAAGAACATATCGATCAATTTTTTGAAGCTTTGGTTGATGTTTTAAAAAATTAAATTTAAACGCAGAGAAAAGCAAATATTTTCCCAAAAGTTCGCTAAGATTTTTTGAAACTGCTACTGAAAACTGCAACTGAAAACTGAGCACTGAATACTGAATACTGAATACTGAAAAAATGAATACCCTTTTATCCATAGAAACTAGGAATGCTGTTTTACTAACAATGGCAGCGCTTTTAGAACAAGAAAGAAACACAATAATTAGCATCAACAAAAAAGATTTAGAAGCTTATAAAGGTGATGATATTTCTATGTTTGATCGTTTAAAAGTTGATGATTCAAAAGTTGATGAAATGATTAAAGCTACAAAACACTTGGCTTCGCAAGATGATCCTGTGGGTTTAATTCGTTTTAGTTTTAAGCATGAAAACGGAATGCAAGTGTATAATAAAACAGCTTCTTTTGGTACGGTTCTAATTATTTATGAATCTAGACCAGACGTTACTGTTGAAGCTGCAGGAATTGCTTTTAAATCTGGAAATAAAATTTTATTAAAAGGCGGAAAAGAGTCTTTAAATTCGAATTTAAAAATTGTTGAATTGTGGCATCAAGCTTTAAAACAACACAATGCAGCCACAAATTGGGTAGAATATTTACAATTTAACAGAACAGAAACACAATCATTTTTAGAAAAACCAACTCAAAAAGTAGATTTAATTGTACCAAGAGGTGGCGAAAAATTAATTGCTTTTGTTAAAGAACACGCTACTTGTCCGGTGATTATAAGCGGACGAGGAAACAACTTTGTGTATGTTTCTAAAGAAGCAGATTTAGATATCGCTATTGCTATTATATTAAACGGAAAATCTAAAATTTCTGCTTGTAATGCTGTTGATAAAGTTTTAATTGATGAAAAATTACCCAATAAAAATGAATTCATCAGTACATTAATATCAAAATTAACGGAAGCTAAAATTCAGGTTTTAGGTGATGAAACTGTATCAAAATCTCATCAACTAGAACAAATTTCATCAAACCAAGTTTGGTACGAAGAATTTTTAGATTATAAGATTGTGATTGGAGAAATTGAATCAAACTCAGCTGCAATTACAATGATTAATACCTATTCTGGTGGACATTCATCAGTCATTATTACAAAAAATGAATCCGAAGCAAAACTATTCATGGAAAACGTAGATACTGCTGCTGTGTATCATAATGCATCTACTCGTTTTACAGATGGAGGTCAATTAGGTTTGGGTGGCGAATTAGCCATTAGTACAGATAAATTACACCAACGCGGCCCCATTGGTTTGCAACATTTGGTAACTAATAAATGGTATGTTCATGGAAATGGACAAGTGAGAAGTTAAATAGTTTAGTTTACAGTTTTCAGTCGCAGTTGACAGTCTAAATTAGAGTCGCAGTTTACAGTTGAAAAAATAAATACAATGCAAAAAAAGAAACGTATTTTACTAAAAATTGGTTCAAATACTCTTACCAAAGAAACCGATAATATTTCGAGAGGAAAGATAGAAGATCTTGCAAATCAGATTGCAAAATTAAAAGATACTTGCGAATTTGTTATTGTAAGTTCTGGTGCAATTGCTGTAGCAAAACAATTTGTAAAATTAGAAAGTAAACACGAAGAAGTATTTGTAAAACAAGCACTTGCTTCTATTGGTCAGCCACATTTAATTAGAATTTATCAAGAAATTTTTAGAGAATATGGTTTGTTAACTTCACAATGTCTCCTCTCCTACTCAGATTTTGAAAGGCAACAAAGTAAAACCAATATTGTAAACACTATCAATGTTTTGGTGCAAAATAATTACATTCCTATTATCAATGAAAATGATACAGTAGCTACTGATGAAATTCAATTTGGTGATAATGATAAATTAGCCGCTTTAACTGCTTGCCTTTTAGAAGTAGATTTACTAATTATTGCGACAAATACATTTGGAATTTACACAAAAGAATCCATCAAAAATAAGGAGCCAAAAACCATTTTAGAAGTAAATAATCTTGATGATTTATTAAAAGAGGTTGTAAATTCGAAATCCACTCATGGAAGTGGCGGAATGCAATCTAAAATTGAAGCTGCTGCTTTAGCTAAAAAAGCAAATATAGAAACATGGATTGTAAACGGTTTGGAAGATCATTTTATAACCAACGCTTTTGATAATAAAGTTCCGTTTACAAAAATAAAGTAAAAAGTTTAACTGTGTACTTGTTTAATCGTCATAGCACTTTTAAACAATTTCACGATTAAACCATTAAACAATAAAAAAATGAAACATTACACATCGATTAACGACATCGACAATATTAATTCTTGGATTGAAGAAGCAAAAGAGATTAAAGCGAATCCACTAAAAAACATTAAATTAGGAAAAAACAAAACCCTTGGTTTATTATTTTTTAACTCAAGTTTGCGTACGCGTTTAAGCACACAAAAAGCTGCTTTAAACTTGGGCATGAATCCTATTGTGATGAATGTTTCTGGAGATGCTTGGGGAATTGAATTTGGCGATGGAACGGTAATGAATGGCAATACTGCAGAACATATTAAAGAAGCTGCTGCGGTAGTTTCTCAATATTGCGATATAATTGCCGTAAGAGCTTTCCCAACCTTAACAGACAAAGAAAAAGACGAATCTGAACAAGTAATGACGTCTTTTGTTAAATTTGCTTCTGTGCCAATTGTAAGCATGGAAAGTGCTACTGGTCATCCTTTACAAGCTTTAACCGATGCAATTACCATTTCTGAAAATGCAACCAAAAAAAGACCAAAAGTAGTTTTATCTTGGGCGCCACATGTAAAAGCTTTGCCACATGCTGTTGCCAATAGTTTTGTACAAGCAATGCAAAAAATGGACGTTGATTTTGTAATTGCAAATCCTGAAGGATATAATTTAAATGCAAAAATTACTAAAAACACACCTATTTTACACAATCAAGAAGAAGCTTTTAAAGATGCTGATTTTGTGTATACAAAAAACTGGAGTTCTTATGATGACTATGGAAAAATAGTAAGTTCAGATCCTAATTGGATGATTACAAATAAAAAATTAGGCAATGCTAAATTTATGCATTGCTTGCCTGTAAGAAGAAATGTAATTGTTGAAGATGCCGTTTTAGATGGAGAAAATTCTTTGGTTATTGAACAAGCAAATAACAGAACCTATGCAGCGCAGTTAGTTTTGAAAAAGATTTTAGAGAACAATTAACGTCATAACGAGGAACGAAGCAATCTCTTTATTATTAGGCAGATTGCTTCGTGCCTCGCAATGACAGATACAAGAAAAATGGAAAAACTATCAATCATAAAAATTGGAGGAAATATTATTGAAGATGAAACTTCTTTGCATGATTTTCTAAAATTATTTTCTAATTTAGAAGGTAAAAAAATACTTGTCCATGGAGGTGGAAAACGCGCAACTCATATTGCTTCAAAATTAGGTATCGAATCTAAAATGATAAATGGTAGACGTGTTACTGATGCTGAAACTTTAGAAGTAATTACCATGGTTTATGGTGGTTTAGTCAACAAAAATGTGGTGGCTAAATTGCAAGCTTTAAACATAGATGCCATTGGTTTAACGGGTGCAGACATCAACAGTATTACATCAGAAAAAAGACCTGTAAAAGATGTTGATTTTGGTTTTGTTGGCGATGTTAAAGAAATAGCTCATAATTCTATTGATAAATTAATAAAGGCTGATTTTACGCCTGTTTTTTGTGCAATAACGCACGATGGAAACGGACAATTATTAAACACAAATGCGGATACAATTGCTAGTACAATTGCAGTTGGAATGAGCAAAATCTATGAAACATCGATTTATTTTTGCTTTGAATTAAATGGTGTTTTAAGAGATTTTAATGATAAAAATTCAGTGATTAAATTAATCAATTCTAAAACTTATCAAAAACTATTAGAAGATAATATTATTACTGACGGAATGATTCCTAAATTAGACAATTGCTTTGATGCTTTAAACCATGGCGTATCAAAAGTACTTATTGGAAACACTTCTATGTTAACCAAAGAAAACGATTTTTTTACAACCATTACTTTATAATATGACAATCGAAAAATTAACAGAAAATGCAATTTCTCTTTTAAAAAATTTGATTGAAACGCAATCATTTTCACAAGAAGAAGAAAACACCGCAAAACTTATTGAAGGTTGGTTTATTGAAAAAGAAATCCCTTTTAAACGAACAAAAAATAACATTTGGGCAACTAATAAATATTTTGATGAAAGCAAGCCAACATTGTTGTTAAACTCTCATCATGACACAGTTCACCCAAATACTGCATATACAAAAGATCCGTTAAAAGCGATTGTAGAAGATGGAAAATTATACGGTTTAGGTTCTAATGATGCTGGTGGATGTTTAGTTTCTTTAATAGCAACTTTTACCAATTTTTATGCTCAAGAAAACCTAAAATACAATTTAGTAATTGTAGCTTCCGCAGAAGAAGAAAATAGTGGCGCAAATGGATTAAATAGCATGTTGCCCATTATTCCGTATATAGATGTTGCCATTGTTGGCGAACCAACTTTAATGAATTTAGCTGTTGCAGAAAAAGGTTTGGTTGTTTTTGATGCAGTTGTAGAAGGAACTCCAAGTCATGCTGCACATCCTAATAATAACAATTCAATTTACAATACCATTGAAGTTTTACAATGGTTTAAAGATTTTAAATTCGAGAAAACTTCGAAAGCATTAGGCGATGTAAAAATGACGGTTACTCAAATTAATGCTGGTAAACAGCACAATGTTGTGCCTGCACATGTAAACTTAGTGGTTGATGTACGTGTAAATGATGCGTATTCTAATCAAGAAATTGCCGATATTTTACAAGAACAATCTCCGTGTACAAAAATTACACCTAGAAGTTTACGATTAAACTCCTCTTCTATTTCTACAGATCACGATTTAGTAAAAGCAGGAATTGCCATGGGAAGAGAAACCTACGGATCTCCAACATTATCAGATCAATCTGTTTTAACTTGTCAGTCTTTAAAATTAGGCCCTGGAGATAGCACAAGATCTCATTCTGCGGATGAATTTATTTATCTTGCAGAGATTGAAGAAGGAATTAAAATATACGTTGAATTGTTGAATCGTGTAATTGTTTAAAAAGCAAACACGATACACATTCACAAAATTAAACAAATAAACAGTTACACGATTAAACATTTTTACATGAAACTTTGGGATAAAGGATTTTCAATAGACAAACAAATAGAACTTTTTACAGTTGGTAATGATAGAGAAATTGACATGCATATTGCAAAATATGATGTTCAAGCTTCTTTAGCGCATGCAATTATGCTAGAATCTATTGGTATTATTACTGCTGATGAATTAAAAGATCTAAAAAGAGGTTTACAAGAATTAGCTACCGATATAGAAAACGGAACTTTCATTATTGAAGAATCTTTTGAAGATGTACACTCTAAAATTGAATGGGAATTAACTAATAAATTAGGAGAAGTAGGTAAGAAAATTCATACTGCTCGTTCTAGAAACGATCAAGTTTTAGTTGCTTTACAATTGTATTACAAAGACAACCTAAGGTTGATTAATTCAAAAACTAAAGTTTTATTTGAAACTTTATTAAATCTTGCAGAAACACACAAAGAAAGCCTTTTACCTGGTTATACACATTTACAAGTTGCAATGCCTTCATCTTTTGGATTGTGGTTTTCTGCGTATGCAGAATTATTAATTGATGATGTTTATATGTTAAATGCTGTTGCAAAAGTGGTTGATCAAAATCCTTTAGGTTCTGCTGCTGGTTATGGAAGCTCCTTCCCTATCGACAGAGAATTAACAACTAAAGAATTAGATTTTGCTACTTTAAAATACAACGTGGTTGCTGCACAATTAAGCAGAGGAAAAAGTGAACGTTCAATCGCATCTGCTTTAGGCGGATTGTGTAATACCATGTCTCGTTTTGCTATGGATGTTTGTTTATATATGAGTCAGAATTTTGGTTTTATTTCGTTTCCTGATGAATTAACAACAGGAAGTAGCATTATGCCACACAAAAAAAATCCTGATGTTTTTGAGTTAATCCGTGGAAAATGTAATAAAATTCAGGCTTTACACACAGAAATGGTACTAATTACCAATAATTTACCAACAGGTTATCACAGAGATTTTCAATTATT
>TARA_R110001606_G_scaffold99111_1_pt1 | contig 58797 bp, 77 predicted proteins | sample TARA_R110001606 | Tara Oceans TARA_R110001606 (sample SAMEA4398315) | marine metagenome | biome: Polar Biome; feature: [SRF] surface water layer (ENVO:00010504); material: water (ENVO:00002006), including particulate matter (ENVO:01000060) such as... | depth 5 m
CTTGATAAGAAAGAAAAAGAAGTAAAGAAAGATTTGATAACAGGTGAAAAAAATGAGTAAAAGAAAAGGAAAAGTGGTATATATTCCCCCCGAAAGGTGTTATACCAACATAAACATTGAAGAAACACCACATGGCTACCGTCTATACAGGGACGGCGAGTCGCGACCATTCACAATAATTCCATTATCAAAAATGGTGTCAATAGACTACAAAGAAGGTGTAAAAAATGAATGAATATATGTTAGCAACTGGAATAGCGGTGTTTGCGATTGGCTTCGGTCTTCGTATTTATCAGAAAATGAATAAACAATGGAAGGAAGCAATGGCTGATGGGGAAATTTCCCTTGAAGAAGCACTTGCTCTTGTGTCTTCTGCACAACAAATTATTGAAGAGATTGAAACTTTACCTTCTCTCAGTAAAATGAAATCTATGAAAAAAGCAGAACTTGTTTCTCTTTGCGAAAAGCATGGAGTAGATTCAGAAGGAACAAAGGCTGTTCTTCTTGAAAAACTAAAGGGGATGGCTTGAGTTGGCTTATTATTGTAGCACAGCAGACGCAGGCTCTCGACTTGGTCTTGATAGCGCACAACGAAGTCGCGCAGGAACCCGTCTTGAAGGTTGTATTCGCAGGGCTACAATTATCATTGACCAGATGTTTCTTGCTTACGGTCGAGACGAACCAAGTAAATCAACGGCAGAATCTACTTTAAACGGTACTGCTTCAGCAGGAGCAACTACTGTCACAGTAACAAATGGAGCAAACTTTGACGCATCTGGTTTTGGTAATATCAACGGTGATTCATTTCAGTGGACTGGTAAATCTACCCATCAACTAACAGGAGTCACTGGTGTTTCTTTTGACCATGCTACGGGAGTGCTTGTTCAACAAGGCGCAATGGCTCATGTTGTTAGAGAAATATGCGCTGATATCGCAAGCGGTCTTTATTTGGAAGACGAAGCAACCATGCAAAAGTCAACAGACTTGCGAGGTAGCCATTTGCGAGAAAGAGGAGAACATTGTTTAATTCGACTTGCTCATCTTGGGACTGCGTGATTAAATTGAAGAGTAGTCTACGGTATGGGTCTGGTGGACCACGACAAATAGGTCATAAAGGAGGACCAGTTGTAGTAGGTGGTAAAGCCTATGGAAACGGAATGTCTTCCTTTACTGGCTATCGTGAGTCTTCTCATGGTGCTATTCAATCCCAATTTCGTATTGATTGGGACACTCATGCTTTTAGACAAGCACTTGATAAATTTGAGTTAAACGGAGATAGAATAATCAAAGAACAACTTATGGAAAGTGGGACTTCTGCAATGTTTGAAGTAAGAGACCAATTAGAAGCAATGGCAGGAGAACTTAAAAATAAAAGTATTCCTGCAACAGGAACTCGAAACATTTACTCAACTGTCGCAAGAGCATTAAAATTAGAAGAAGTCCCAGGACAAACCGACATACGGGTACATACTGGTCAGTCTTTGCGAGACGCACCTTATGGTGTTAGAAGCAAAAGAACAAGTGCCGGATTATCACATCTTGTTGCACTTGGTTATGGTCCTTATCAGTATTCAGATAATTTACCTGCGTTAGTACAATCTTCGGTTGCTCATTATGTTAAACATAAAAGAGTAGAGGCAGAATCTTTTGGTATGAAGGAAGCAAAATTCCATCCTGGGATGCAGGGTATGGACTTTATGGCTGAAATTGAAGAAAAAACAGTTAAGTATTTTAAGGAAGACATTAAGCATCAAATGGAACAGTACGGTCAGCGTTATGGCTTTACCGTAGGATTCGGAATGTGATAATATGGGAATAGCAGATACAAGCCACTTTTGGGAATCAAGATTAGCAGGAAACAACCCTGCTAATCCTAAAGGAGACCACAATACAGCATGGACTCTACTTAGCGGTAGCCAAGGTGCTGAAAATGGAGATACTTGGAGAATTGCTAATCAGAAGTGGAAGCAAACAGTTGCGAATGATTCCAATGACCTTACTTTAATAGCGGCTTTTTCTTACAACTCAAACCCTAATGATAATGAAGTATTGATGGCTCTTGATAATGGAAGTCATAGAGTTGAGTTGAGAGCAACAAGTGATGCAAACAAATTAAATTTAGTAGGAGCATCTACTGTATCTACTGGTAATTTAGACTTATCTCTTGCAGAAGAAAATCCAGTTCCTTGTCTTTTGCGATTAACACTTGCTAATGATGGTACAGCAAATCTCTATATGCGAGAAATTATTGAAGACGATGATAGCATCCAACATTACATTTCAGTGACAGGCTCCTCTTCTTCTGCTCAAGGTGCTTTTTTTGGAAACGCTACTGGAAGCATAGACTGGTACACTATTTACTACACATCATACGGTGCTTATACCCCAGACGAAATGGATATGTCAGATTGGGTAACAAGTAGCCTTATGCAAACTGGTCTAAGCGTAGTAGAGACGCTCAGAAATAGCAAAAGATTCTATCTTAAAACCCATGTCACAAATGCCGCTATTATCTATGGTTATGATTTATCTTCAAACTCTATGATAAATCGCACACATCCCCCATCGGTCCATGTAGTGACGCAGAATATCCAATCCCCAGACTTTCTTACGCTTGCAGGTAAAAGAGTAGAGCAGACATACAATGTTATTGTCTACATTACAACAAGAGGCACAGACTACAAAAACGCCTACCGTCAAGGTCTTTCTATTATGGGTGAGTGTTTCGATGAACTCTATACTCAAACCGGACTTCAAGCAGGAGTCGATTCAATTATATCTTATTCTGCTAAGTTGGATAGCAAACTTGACGACGACGAAGTAATCTGCATTCACATCCTAACACTAACTTATATGAAAAAGATTCGGATGTTTTTGCGAGAAGTGTGAGAAACCTTTAATAGACTAATCATCCATCATTTAGAGTATGGCAGGTAATCACACACGATATGTGAGCGCAGGTAAAGAAGGGACATATAATTCAGCCGCCGCACTTGATGCAATTGGCGAAGTTGAATCAGAGTCTTTTCAGCAATCCTACGATATTCTAAAGCGAGCAGACATGAACTACTATGGTGCGGCCAAAGCAATCACAAGTAAAATTTACGCAGAAGGTAGCATTAGCATGGCTTTGCAACCATGTCGATTCACTCTCTTGATGCTTCACGGTATTATGGGTAATGATAACCCAGATGGGTCAGCAGGTACGACAGGAGCACGAACCTTTACTGAAATGGGAAATGGTAGTTCTACCCAACTCCCATCTTACACTTTCCGTGTAGGTCGAGATGATTTTGAGCACATTTTCCCAGGACAAGTCGTTGATAGTATCAGTGTTTCTGCAAGCGTTGGCGAATACTCCATGATGACCGTTAATACAGTTGGAGCAAAGCAAACCAGTTCCACTCAAGCCCTTGCTACTGGTGTACCTGCTTACACCGGAGATGCGGCGCACTTTGCAAAGTCCTTTGTTAATTTCGATGAAGCCGCTACTTCTACAAGCGGCGGTTTCTCAAACCTTGTTCAAAGTATTGACTTTGAAATCAAGACTGGTCGAGATATGGATAACTCGTATGGACTCGCAAATGAAACTTGTATTCGCGCTCCTCCTCAAACCATGCGTGAAATTTCCGGTAGCATGACTCTTCACAAGGCTCTTTTGACCGGAGAAGCAACGGAAGGCGAACCATTCTTTAACGAACTTATGCCTGGGACTGCAAATGTAGTAAATGGAAGCAATTCTACTCCTGCTCTTTCTGTTTTGTTCCATGTTGACGCAAACAATTATATTCGATTTGATTTCGCAAAGTTGATTTACGAAATGCCTGAGACATCTGTCTCTGGTCGAGATACGCAAACTATGACAGTGAATTTCCATGCTCTTTACGATGTTGCTTCGGCAGATACTATGTTGACAATTGCTTGCAAATCCAGTGTTGGGCTTGCAAATTATGATGCTTGAGGTTGGTTGGTGATTTAAGATGCCAGCCGGAGTTATAGCAGATAATACTAAATTAGACACTCTTTCAGTGACTGGTTCTCATCTAAGCCTTCATGTTGCTTTGAAAGCGGCAATTGAGGCCCTTCCAAATAATACTTTAATTCACAGTGTAGATATTACACGACTCGCTCATGGAAACAATTTCTTGGGCGTTGTTATGTTTGAACTACCATGAGGTTGATTTCCATGACGAACTTAAGCAGTAGTTTGTCTTCGTGGGACGGTTCAATGAACCAAATAGTAAAGAAAAAGGATAGTGAAAAGAATGCCAGTATTGAAGAAAGAGATTGAATTGAACAATGGAACGAAGGTCTGGGTCAGACAAGCAAGCGGAATGGATAAGTTGAAGATTGAAAAACTTCAAGCCGTTGCTTTGCGAAAATGCCGACACTTTGGACCAAATCCCTCCGAGTGGACTGATGAACAACAAGAAGAATTCGCAGTCCATCTTGACGAAGCAGGAGCAGGAATTGATTCCCAAATCCAAGAATGGGTTCCTAAGTGCATTCTTACCGAAAGTGTAGATGCAGAAATGCTTACATCAGAAGAACTCATGACACTACTACGATTTGTTCGAGGGGACGATGCGGAGGGTGCAGTCCCTTTGGTATAATCTCTCAAGTTGCGCCGACATTATGTTCGGCTTTCAAGGGAGTCATGCCAAGCGACTTATTCGCAAAATACGACTGTGAGGGTGGATTTACTAAACTTGAATTTGATTTGTGTATAGCCGCTGAAATATCAGAAAGAATTACAGAACAACACGCAGAAGCAAACAATAGGAAACCTAATGCAAAAAGAGCAGTTTCCCGAAGAAATCAAAAGAGACAACAACGACAACAACAATTAACCTCAAAAGAAATGGGCAATATAGTAGGCGACTGGATGGATGAATAATGGCAAAGACAGGTGCGGCACGAGTCTTCTTCGACATCGTAGGTCGTTTTCAATCTACTCGCCTACTTGCTGACAGTAAATCGGCTTTAATTGTTCAACAGGCTATCGTTCTCGACGCTCTTGGCGCAGTTCAAGACGGCTTTAACGAAATGACAACAGCCGTCTTAGGCTATGTTGACGATACAGTTAATGCTTTCTTTGAGTACGAACAACAACTTGTTCGTGTTCGTAAGTTTTATGGAGACTCGTCAGAAGTAGAGCAATTTGCAGAAAAAGCAAGGGAGATGGGGCTGGCCTTTGCTTATACTGGTTCCGAGGCTCTAAAGGCCGCCGCAAGGACAGCGCAACTAAAAGGAGTGCTCAAGTCCCAAGAAGCAGTTATCGAAGCCACAAAGCAAGGTCTATTGCTTGCACAGATTGGTGAAATGGAAACCGAACTTGGTATGAACCGTTTCATCAACTTAGCGCAACAGACGGGTTTTATGTACGGTGGTCTTACAAAGGCTCGCTACGAAGCAATGGATGCAGAAATACAAGCAAACATTGTTCGAGAGTCTTCTATCCACACTTTAAATCAATTGAACACAATTGAAAACTCTTCTGTTGCTACAATGGAAGACATCACATTCGTTCTTAACCAATTCGCAAGCCAAGCATCTATTGCTGGTGAATCTATTGGTGAAATGGCCGCCATGTCTGCTCTTTTGCTTGAGACAGGTGAAGAAGTCAGTCGTGCAGGTACAGGTCTGCGTATGATTTATCAGCGTCTTGGAAATGCAAATAACGAAGCAACCAAAGCAATCGCAGAACTTATTCCTGGGATGGATGCCCAAGGAGTAGCAAGTATCAAACTTTCCGAAGTCATTAACAAATTAGCACCCTCTTACGCCGCAATGACAGCAGAAGAGAAAAGAAGCCTTGCTGTATCAGTAGCAGGTTCTCGTCACTACATCAAATTCCTTAAGATTATGGAAAATCAAACTCGTCTACAAGAGTTAAATACAGCGGCTTTTAAATCGCAATACGGGGCCATTGACGAATTTAACAACAAAGCAGAGTCTGCTGTTTTCATGTCGCAACAGATGGAAGCATCTCTTGAAAATATGAGAGCCAAGATTGGTGAAGACTTAACTGACGCATTCATGTCTGCTTATTACGCAGAAGAATTATTCCTTAAAGCAACAGGAGGCATTCTTGCTCTCCCAGGAGTAGGTGGTTTAGTAGGCAGTCTTGTTAATCTTGCGAATAACTACGAGAAACTTTACTCCCCACTGTCAAATGCTTTTTTCAACACAATGAATCTTGTGATTGCTATGAAAACTTTGCGAGCAGTCACAGCATCTACATCAGCAGAAATGGCAGAAAGAGTTCGTTCTTATCAAGAAACTCAACTCATTATGAACCTTCAAGAAGGACTTGAAAACAAACTAATTCACACAGGGGAAAAGCATCTTGCTCTAATGAATCGACAGCAACAATCTCGTGTTACTTTACAAGGTCTTGAAAATAAGGCTTTGGGTGCTGTACTAAAGGAAGAAAATGCAATAGTAAAAAATACTGTCGCACAAATTAAAAGCAATCAAGCAAAACTTGATGGTATGAAAAAGACTAAGAAAAATGAGGAAGCACGAAAAAGCCTTATTGTAACCATTTCAAAGGGAACAGTCGCATTAAGAAGGCAAAAAGAAGCACAGACGGAAGCAAGGTCAGCACTTGGTCTTGGTGTTGCGGCTATGCAAAAAGAAAAACAAATTATGACCATTACTACTTCGCAAAAAGCAAATCGTATTGCTATGGAAAAGCGAAGTATTGAGACTGTCTACAAACAAGTAGAGTCGCAACAATCTTACAATGACATTTTAAGAACTCAAGCCCGACTTATGCAAGAGGAAATTGTGCTGTATTCTCGCCTTGATAGTGCTACAAAGGAAGGTTTGGTGACTCGCAACTCAGATTTGGCTATGCGACAAAGAGAAGAACAAGATATTTTAGCCGCTCTCAATCTTATAAAAGCAGAACAACTTGCTAAAAAGCAATCCACAGTGGCGACTGAGGAAGATATTATAACTGCAAGAGAAAACATATCTGTAATGTCTGAAGAAAGAATGCAAATTCAACAACTTATTAACGCAGATAAGGTTTTAGAAACTACTACAAGAAAGACTACTTCTTCGGTAAAATCATTTAACTTAGTTGTCAAGGAATCCGCTGTTGCTTTGCTTCAAAGCGGTGCGGCTCTTAAGACACTTCAAATGTCTATGATGGGTGTCACTATGCTCCTCCCCATTGTAGTCGATGATACACAACAAATGTCTGCTATGATGTATGGTATGTCTCTTACAATTGTAAGCATGGCAATACCTGCACTATTAAGCATAAATGTTGCTCTTATAGATGTAGGAATCGCCGCTGGTTTTGCAAGCGGTGGTTTGACTGTTCTTCTTGCAGGAGCCGCTATGCTTGCCGCTTATGCAGGATTCCAATTATTCGATGATGCTTTTGGAGACAATCTTAAATCAACTCTTTTAGATGTTCAAGCACTCAATGAAGATTTAAACAGTACAGTAGCAATTCTAAGTGACTTATCCGGTGCGGCTGGTGGAGCAGAAGTAATGGGTAGTATGGGGCTTACATACGACGATTTAAAAACAAGTGCTGAATTAACACTTGAGACTATGGATAGTCTTAGTGGAAGAATAAGCACATTACAAAGCGAAATAGATACCGCCTCTATTGCAGGCGACAGTGATTTGGCGGCTGGTTTAACTACTCAATTAAATCTTTACGAAACCACATTAACGAAGGTCCAAGCAATAGACGAAGCACAAAAATTAGCAAATCGTTCAGCAACAGATATGTCAAATACTTTCGCAAGTATAAGTTCAGAACATACAGGAGCAGATAATGTCGGAACTTTCTTTGATTTAGGGGAAATGGCATACGCTATATTAGGTCGAGGCGATTTGTATGACGAATATACAGTTCAAGGAAAAGTAAATGGTGAAGCATTTACACAAGGGTTTGGGATTGGCGCAGAAGGCCAAGAAGCCGCAGAGCAATTTATTCAAGATTTTAACGCACAGTATAATACCAGCGACGAAAGCATGGACTTTATGAATCAATACTACCAAGATTTGCTTGCTGTACAAAGTAATGTCAACAGTGAATTCATAGATGGAGAAATTGCTCTCTACAACACACTTACTGACGCACAAGATAGTTTTGCGAATTCAAGAGAAGAATTATTCTTTGGCAACAACAAAGGAAATTTCACAGGAGCACTTTACAAACAAGTAGTTCAAGGTGGAGTTGAAAGTCTTTTGCACAAGACAGAAATAGTGCAAAACAATATCTTTAACGGATATAACACAGAACAGATGGTAGACAGAGTGACCGGCGGGGTCTTAGACGAGTTAAGAGCACAGGGCGTTATTTCATGAAGACAGTAGATACAGATTACAACTGGTGGCTTAGTGGCTACTATGACGATTTTAACGGAGCACGAGCAATCGCAGACGACCAAAACCCTGCTAATTACCGTGACCTTGACCACACAATTTCCCATTTTGGTACTGCGCTTGGGGGTCTTGCTCGATTAAACCCTCGTTTTAAACATAGTATGCCCGACCGTCTTAGGACAAATTACCTTAGTGACGACCCCGTAGCCACAAGTCTACAAACAACTTTTGATTTCCATAGTTCATCAGCAGAAACAAAACTTGCTCATAATTCTGGTATTGCCGATTGGGTATTAAGAGACCCAACTCTTGAAAATAACTCACTTTACAATTCAAAAGCGATTCTTCAATACCCAATTTCAATGTGCGCCAATAGACAAAAATACAATGGTGCATCTGGTGATTCTTATATTTCATTTAGAAACGGACACGATTCGCAAGGACAATATCATTCTTCAATTGGAGAAATGGATTTTTCTTATGGTCATAGTCTTGTGGTTAAACACGATTTACCAACTTTTGCGAGCACTGGTGTTGCTCACAATGATGCAGGAAATCCAGTTCCTTACATCCACAAAGGAATGACTCGTACAGCCGCTAACCACGACACACCGGATAAGACAATGTCAACACTATCCATAGCATCTGTGTACACAGGAGAAAAAGTATCAACTACATTTGCTGATAAAAAACCAAATGCTTATTTTAAAGAAGTTCAGTCTCCTTCAAAAATGCCTTTCCTATGCCATAATCTTTACTTAGAACGAGGAGATGGCGCATCCTCCGCATCAACTACTGCTGGAACTCACAGAATCATTAGTTATGATGGTCCTTTGCGATTCAAAGGTATTGGAGAATCATTTCACATGCGATTGTTTTTACATAAAATCAACCCTTTTACATTTACAAGGCTCGATTTGAAAATTGGGTATAAACCAGCAACTACTTTTAACAAAAGCACACAGGCTTTCGCAGACACTCAATCATGGATTACAGTTCCAATAACTCCTCAAAACCTTGAATTTCAAGACGAACTTGAGACACACAAACACGGAGCAGGGCAAACAACTCCTGCTGAACTAATAGATGATTGGATGGATATTGAAGTAGTTCCAGACTTTGTAGCAAACACTTGGAAGGCTTACGCTAATGGAAATGTACAGAATTTTGCGAATGGGTCTTTGAATCATAGTGGTATGGGTGACTTAAAATTCACAAAAGGATGGACTTTGGACTTAGTATGGGCGCATAACAGCGGGGCTGATTTTGTATGTATGACCACTTTAATTGACAGAGTGGCAGTTGCACTTCCCCTTTCAAACAAATTTAGCGGAGAGTCAGAGGCTCTCCCACCCGTCACTTCTTTTAACATTAAATACGGAGCGAACACGATTTCAAGTGCAGAAATTACAATCTTAGATGATGCTAATGCTTACACATTAGCACCTATTACAGTTGGAGAGGCTAACTCAGAATGGCGACTTTTAATGTTTGCTAAAAATGAAGACAGACCTCTATGGTCCGGTGTTATTGAAGCAGTCAACCATCAACAAGACAACAGAGCAAGAACACTTCAAACCACAATTCGTGCTCGTGATTCGTTGGCTGTCCTTGACCGTGTACTTCCAATTTGGGAATTAGGACAAAATGCGTTTATGTCTTTAAGCAATCACTTGTCAATGGTAGTAGGCAACACTAAAAAAATAAATCAGACTACTGCTGTTTCTGATGCTTTATTGTTTGGAATTGGAAGACTTACTTATAGAGGAAATGGTCTTGGTTTTAACTCTTATAATTCGCAAGAATACACTCGGTATAGCAAAATTCTCGATGGAAGATGCAGTACCGGAACTGGTTCTGCTATTCAAATGTACATCAATGAAGATGAAAATGGACCTAACCATCTTGAAAAACAATGGATGGGTTGGGGTTCAGACGACAGTTACAAAATGATGAGCGACATAGTAGGAATACAAAACATCAGTGGTAAAAGATACATCTACATTGAGCACGATGGAGTGTCTACTAAAGGAAGTACCGCATACAGGAACATTGATGTGAACGAAAGAATACTACTCACTGGTACATTATATGATGGAAACTATGTTGTAGACCAAATAGCATACAGACCAAGAACAGGAAAAACAGATTTAGTACAATTTAGAATAGTTGACACCAACTCGGCGGCAAATAACAACTTATTAGCAACTATTACCCACTTAGGTCGAATAGGTGCAAACAGCGGAAATGTTTTGATTACTTGTAGTGGAACACATGGGCTTGCTGTGGGCGAAACAATACGACCTCTATTTGAAAACTCGCAAAATGGTATAGAGACAGTAAGAATAATAAATGGAAATGATTATGTTATTCAAGCCGTCCCTTCCTCTACAACACTTGTTATTAAAGATTTAAATACCGTAGGTGAAGGTAGCCAAACCCAACCAGCAGTCAGCGTAACATCGTCGGACGGTACTATTGTTTCCTACACCGCTTGGAATGGTCAAGGAGACCACTTACCTCCCGCTAACCCTGCTGTCCTAAGAGGATATACAGCAAATACCCCAGATGCCGCAGAATACGACCGAGTAAAGTATCGCACCGCTCACGCTCGATGGATGCGTGACCTTCCTAAATCTGATTGGTTTAGAGCACAATTTGGTATTATCAAACCGGAACCTAAATGGAGAAGTGGTAAAGGTTCTGCTTTACAACACCCCTTTACAGTAGCGCAAGCGGCAACGGTGACAAACTGGCCTAACTCTGACGGTAGCACCGCTTGGAGAGGAATAGCAACGGACATAGCCGCTGGCGCATCTTCAATCTCACTTGACGAACCTGGGCTTTGGTGGCATTGGATTACAGGAGGTTCTGATAAAAATTTAATTATTGATTTGATAGACAATCAGACTAACGATAATGATTTTATTATCGCAACTGGTGTTACCACACCAAGTTTTTCATCGGGTTTATCATGGGACAAAGGTGAAAGCAGATTTGCTTTGTCAAATCATGGTTTTGCGATTGGTACAATAGTAGCCCATGTAGGTTTCGGCTTTGATGATTTAGATGGTATGCACATGATTACTTCAATCCCCACAACAAGTTCTTACAAAACGCAAAAGATTGATACTTTTAGAGCAACAAGAGATGGTTTTTCATACTTACAAGCAAGAGCACAAGGGACTGGTTGGTCTGATAGTATCTCACGACCTAATTCTGACCCAGATGCAATTTCAATAGTGTATAAATCATCAGATACCTTTGATGACGGTCTCTTATCCGCAGACCCTACCGGAGGAATCTACTACGGAAACTGTCAACTAACAGGAGTAAAAGGCGTTAAAAGAGACTGGAAGCGAGATAATACTATCATTAACTATCGTGACATTGACGAAAGCAATGGCTACAAGCATTTGTTTGTTCTTTGGGCAGATATGCGAAATGATGGTTCAGCAGATGCAGACGGTGGTTATCGCAAAAATGACTTTGGTCTTACACTTCCTACCAATGAAAATTATTCAATAAACCTTAACTTTGCAGACCAAGTAGATGCTTCGGGCAATCCAGATACCTTTGCTGAATTAAAAATTGGTGAAGACGCAGACATCTGGGCCTTTGATTCGGAAGTCGAACCATTTACAGGCAATGCTTGGTGTGCTCTCCCAGGAGGGTCTAACGAAGAAGACTATGCTACTTGGTTGCGAGATTGGGATGAAAAAGCAGGTGCATTTGTTGTTATTGATGTCTCAAGATTTTGGAATCTTAATACTATGGCCTGCGGAGGGCGTAGTGGTTATGAGTCCGGTGGTATAGCAGAATTTAGTGACTTTGAAACAGTATCGTATGGCTACCCTTATCTCATTGACAACTATTGGAAAGAAGCAACTTCTTCTTACAAAAACAGCCATGACGAAGACTTATTCCCCCACCACCCCAACTCACTGTTTTTTATCAATGATGGAACAGAAACAATAAACGATACTTCAATTGGTCAAACTGAAATCTTTGTTAAAGACAATTCGCAATTCGACACAAGTGGATATGGTGTTATTATAGGTTCAATAGGAGAAGACAGAAATACAGAGTCGCAAGCCTTTTACTTCTCTTGGACTGGTAAATCAACTCTTTTAATGCAAGGACAACCAAGAGACCGTCTAACAGGTTGCTATGTTACATCTTATGAGGTAATCACCGACCCTAAAAACGCAGTTGACCAACTAAAAGCAGATGTTGCGAATGGTGCGTCTGGTTCAGATGTGCAAATTCAAAGCAATGAATTCAGAACAACAAATGTAACAGGTGCTTTTTCTAAAGTAAGAGTTTACAATACTACTGCGGCTTTGTATGGTATGCGACTTATTCTGAACTTAGAGGGAGATATTCGCAATCCAGCAGGCAACTCTTACTTTACTCACGATAAAATACGCATTCTTCAAAATTTAAACTTAGCAGATACTTGGGCTACCAATGCTTCCCTTCCTTGCATTAGTGATTTTAACAATGTCCCTATTCAATCATCAAACAATAACGATAATTGGGGTAGTATTCTTGATGCAAGAGGGCAGACTGTAATGTCTATTCTTAATACCATGAAGGAAAAAGACGGCAATGGTCTTGCAGGTGGAGTAAAGGCTATGTCTTGGTTAATGGGTCGTGATAATCGACTTGAATTTAGAGAATCCATAAACAGCGGGTACGCTCTCACAAGAGATAACTTGATGGTATCGCAACTTAACACACAAGCAGGTAGCAAAATTACAAATGTTCGGGTGTACTACAACGGGAACTCTTCATTTGTAGATTATCCTGAGACAATAGCGCAAGATGTTAAATGGAAGGTTCTTAATCACGCTGATTTGTTTAACAGAGACGAAGCACTTTCTCTTGCAAAGCAAAGATATTTGATAGAAAATACGCCACGAATCAGTGTTAAAGCAGAAGTTGCTCGATTAGACGGCAACAGAATGTTGGAAAATGGTCGATTCGGTTATGTCTCCGATGTTTTTCGCAAAAATGTTCATCTTGATGCTAAGTCTTTGTCTTGGTGGGGAAATAGAAACGGAGGTCACGCTTTCTGCGGAGTACAAAATGCTCTTGATTCCGGTTGTCCTACCTCTCATAGTGGAGCAGACCTTACTGGATTTGCAGTAGCATTACAAAGTGACGAATCTTTTGCAGACGCAAGAGGTTTTCAATTAAGGACTATGAAGGCTTCTGGTACTTTCGCAGGAGCAATATACACAACTCTTCAGGTTTTTACAATTGATGCAAGTAACACGCGAATTAGAATCCGCTTAAATAATTCTACCGATGGTGATTGGGTAGATGTTTCCGGCGGAGCAGGATGGTATCAACCAACTTGCGTAATCTCTGGTATCACCTATACTCTAAGTGTCTACTATGACGGGACAACTCTTGCAGATGATACAGAGGTCTTTAAAATTATAAGAGCAGACAGTTTTACTTCTAATGGATTTGCTTACAGTTGGTATGGTTCTAATTCATTAAGTCACGCTATCCAAGTAGCGTATGTTGATGCTAAAACACCTCTTGTTTCTGAAACATCACTCAATGAAATGAGAATGATGATTAGCGTTCTTGGAGGAACCAGTTATGAAAATGCTACCTTCAAACTTCACTTACTTGATTTGGTATTTACCGAAGAAATACTAAACGGCGAGCCACCAAATCGCACTCGTGCAAGCACAGCAGGACATTCAGAAGTAGAGTTAGTTGGAAATGGTCTTGTTAGAATACAAGTCCCTTCTTCATACGGAAGTAACGCAAGTCAAGGATTTATTACTTTCTCTGTCAACATAGATTACTTGCGAGAGTTAGTAAGAAAAAGATGTGGCGGTTCTGTTCTAAACAGCGTCACAACAATGGAAGGAATTACTCTTGGTTCAAATGCTGATTCTGACTCTATCTTCCCTCTTGGTATGCGAAGACACACAAGAATGGGACCATCGGCAGACGAAAGGACTGCTTGGTATGCACCAAGACTAAGCATTGTAAGAGATGTAGCCTATGTGCCTGCTACTACTTTGACTTACACTGATACACATATTGATTTGTCAAACGAAGAACTCGTTATTAAAGGAGTGACTTGGGCGCAAAAGGGAAGAGATATTGAGAAAGTACATTTGAATTTGGAAAAAATAGAGACTCACTATGCTTACAATTTAGTGAGTGCTCTTGCAAGACCACCGACAGAGCGACAACCACCTCGTACTGCCCCTCCACCCCCCAGACCAAGACCTCCCTTCTTCCCAGACGGCGGAGTAGCAGGGGGAGGTCTTGTTCCTGCATCACAAAACATGAGACAATTTTCTGAAAGAGACGGTTCTCCTTCGCAAAGTGTCGGTGTAGGAATCAATCAGATTAGCAACAACATTGTAAAAAGTATGCGTGGAAAAGCAGAATTCTCAAATGACATTGGTTCTTCCGCCGGACAATGGGCTGTCCTTGGTAGTAAAAACAGCGGTCCTGCTTCTTCTTTCGACAGAGCAGTAGATGGTTTAGAAGGCTCAACATCACCTTCGCAAGGAGCGGCTATCGCAACATCCGATGGTTTCTCTCTCGCAGGAGTAGCAGACCCAGAATTCGGAGCACAAGGAGAAACACACAGTCACACAATAAATGTGCGAGTCCCTAATGACGCAAGTACCGGAATAGTCGGAGTCACTGGTAGCATTACCTACGAGACCATAACAAACGGTGGGGTTGCTCGACTCGAAACGACCATCGAATGTCTTGAGACCGGCGAAACAGTAGTTGCTTACAAAACAATCCCTATGGGGTCTGTAAGGACCAACATTACCTTAGTGCCACCCACATACCTTGAGGGGGCAGATGTGGCTAACAACACGCTTAAAATCACCATTTTGAGAAGGCCTGGGCAAACATTGAACGGGGTTTCTGATGCAGGACTATATCAGACAGTCACAATACACAATACAGAGTTGACTATCCGACGATACAATCAACCGACTGTATCGCAAAGCGGTGCTTTCCAACCTTATTGATTGCATAAAAGTGGACTTGGGTGGAATCGAACCACCGACCTCCCTCAACCAAAGAGGGTGTACTTCCTCTGCACTACAAGCCCGTTAAGAAAATAGGTGAGTCGAGAGAAGCGTGGAGGAGAGACAAAACGAAACCAAAAAGACTGGTGTTGCGACTCCCGACTCATTACAACCATTAGTGGGGTCGTTAATCAAGGTTTCCACTCGGTTCTTAATTCTTTGATTCTACGAGCGGTCACTCTTCCAATCCCTCGAATCTTCATCAAATCTTGTATTCGCACTTTAGTCTTCAGCATATTAGGTATGCTTCCGTACTTTAGCAACAATGCTGTTGCAATCTCCTCCGTGATTCCCTGTACTCCCATCAAAGCGAGCAGTCTTGGGTCGGTAGGCAAATGCTTCGTTCTTTTTGGAACTGTCAAAGACTTCCCTATTTGCTTCTTTAAGTGCGATACTGAAAGCCATTCCACAAAGTCGTCCATAGTTGCGAATTCAATTATGCGTAATTTTGGGAAATGGGAGTAAGCAACCATCTTGAAAGACTTAATGACTCTGTGCATTCTCGCAATCTCTCTTGACATCTCAGCGGCTTTTGCTTTCCTTCCTCTGAAATAAGGCTTGAGTTGCGTATTATAAATAGCAAGAAAGGGGTATTCACTGACTTCGCACATCTCCGATAACTGATGATTGATTGTACGACCGTTCCTCCCTATGCCTAAGATTGTACGGTACAAATCGTTTATTTCTTTCGCTTCAATCAACCATTCACCGATTTGGTAATCTCCGTGAGGCATACGCTTGACCATCACTTCCCCTTTCGGGTCTGTCTTTTTGTTGCCTGCGGCCAAGTACAATTTGTGCAACAACTTCTCGTTTTCTCGGTCGTCTGCGTAAATCATGCTTTGCGATTGTTATACTTGTATTTAAGACAGCGGAGATTCTTCGTTCCCTAAAGACCAATGTAATGCCTTGATGACACCAGCAAGGGCGTTAATGTTGCGAACATGAAGTGCTACCGTAGGCTTATCTTCCTTGCTAACATGAACGAATTGACGAATCCAAGCAGAGCGGATTCTTTCTGCTCTCTCTATCATCTCGATAATCTCTGACTCTAATCGCAATACCAACAACCACCTGTGCAAAGATTGTGCTTGCGAAACCATGCAGGGGAGGGAGCGTTCTTGTAATCCATCATACCTCGAACATACTTCGAGGTAATCGCATGGTTGTAATCCTGCCACTCAAGACTTATGATAAACTCGCATATTGTCTGTGCTATCGCCATCTTCTCTTCATGTGGCAACTCCGTAGGGTCTGCGAACCATCGAAGTTGTTGTGCCATGTGCTGAACAAGAGCGACCCTCACATGATGTGCGGGATTAGATACTCTAATGGCTCTGTTAAGGCAAGTAGGGAGGTTGACCTCCCCTTCATGGCTCCCGACCATAACAGTCATGTAGCCGCCTTCTGTGGGCTTTTCTCTGAAAGGGTTATCGGCATTCCATATCACCAAATCGAAGCACTCTTCGTAGTTGATGGTCCCAACAAAAGGGTCGATAACCTTCATTGTTCTGTCTGGGGCATTTGGAATTTTGTAATCTTGTGGCGAGTTGCTAAAGGAACCTGCGGGGATTGGTACTGCCCAACGGCCTCGCTTGCGATTGAAAGTCATACTCACTCGTGTCAACTTCTCTGGATAACCCACTCCATCGAGGCTCTTGAGTCCGTCTGCCATTTCCCTCTCGTATCTGTCGAGATGCAAGGCCCACTCTCGACCCCTCACGGCTCTCTTGAAGATTTGATGAACATGAAAGCCTCTGCCAGTAGCAACAAGTCGAACATCACCGTCAAGTCTCCTAATCAAAGTGGCGACATCTTGCTTGACCGTCTCCATATCGAATTCTTCGGTCATATCGAAGTCCCACCAAGCCCTGTCAATAACCACTGTGTCGTAGTCATAAGGGTCGTCAAAAGAATACAGACTGGTGTATATGTCGGTCTTACCGTTGAATCGAGTTATGTATGTCTCGAAGTCTGTTCTGCTAAAGCAACGGGTTCTCTTCAAACCAATCTGCCTTGGGAAATCAATTAGGCTCATAGTCCTCCGAACCTCCTTAGTCCTTAAGAATCACACGGTTGTTGCAATGGGGACATTTGGCTACCTTCTGGTTCCCTGTCTCCACATCTCCCGTAAGCAACATCATAGGTTTCCCCTTCTCGTTGCTTACGACCATCTCTCCGTCGCAAATTTCACAAATTTTCTGTATCATCATCCAACCCCATTCTTGCCGTCCCATTATACTGCATCCCATAGATTATCGACTCCGTTATTCTCGCTCTCGCAAGACATAGCGAACTCGCACCAAGCAGGACAGAAGTAATCATTCCATTTCATAGGCCAATCATGCGCTTTGATTCCTGCGACTGCTTGCTTGTAGGCTTTCTCAAAAGCAGTCACGCTACGCTTACCCAACTTCTCAACGATTAACAGACCCTTTCCTCCTCGACCAATAGCAACATCTCGCTTGCTCTCGGAGTCCAACCATCCGGCTTTACTGGTGGCTACTCGGTCCTCGTCATACCTGCCGTCATCGTCTTTCCACCCACACAACTCTGCGACATACTTGTCGTTTGTTGCATCCGGTGCGATATAAGCAAAGTGAGTTATTGGGCGTGTTTCGCCCATAAGTTGAAGCATACGAGTGTAGTAGCATAATTCTTTGCGAGTCTTAGACATCTTAGCAGAAGACCAACCTCCTGTTTTCAATTCGTAAATACAGAGACCTCCGTCTGGGTGCAGTAGGATTCCGTCTATGAGACCGACCATAACGCATTCATTCTCTTCGTCCCAGACAGAACGGTACTCTTCATATTCGTAGGGTGAATAGAATTCAATACCCCACTTCTCAAGTCTGCATTCTTCAAGGAAGACAAGATTGTCGTTGCTCTTGTTGTATTGCGATTCGGGAATAAGTGGTCCGAGTGTGCTCTGTCCGTCCCAATTGTCATAGATGGTCTCAAGGTTGGTGTGTACCTCGCTACCATGAATCATGAATTCGTTGGCAGGCAATCGCATACCTTCTAACTGTACCTTCTCCCACCAATACTTGCGAGGACAAGAGTCGTAGCCAATAAAAGAAGACTTAGAGACCTTCAACAACTTGTCAACTGCGTTTGGGTTGTAAGAAGCGTTGTCGCTCGATGCTAATTCCTTAGCAGTCATGCTTTTCGGGTCCATCTTTACTCCTCTTCTTGTAGAGGCAATGTACTCTGTGTCGTTTCGTCTTGATGGAGTGAGGCTTGGCAGTAAGGACATTCAAGAACCTGCTCAATGCCTTCCAGAAGCGGTGTTCGGACTGTTCCTCCGCAAGAAGGACAGTCTTGTAGGTGCATCTTACCATCTGCCTCAAGCATCTTTGCTATGAGTGTATTATGCTTTTCCAACTCTTGAACAAACATATTCAAGAATTGGTCAATCCTGCTCGTCATGACTTCCATGTTCTGTGTCAATTGCTTAATCGTCAATTTGGGCTTTGCTCTGCTCATAACCTTTCCACAGTCTATCGTCCATATAAACCCAACGATTACAGCCATTCCATGTCGGAAATCCCTCTTATGGCATTCTCAATGGGTACTGAATCCCACCCCATAACCTCGTAGTACGGCCTTATCTTGTCTACGATGAATTTCTGTGCCATCTGCTCATAACCTACCTCTGTGACCCCCTCTATTTCGCTTGGGTCGTCAAAGGCGATATACTGACCTCGGTTGTTAATGGTGCAGAGGAAGTAGTCGTCTTTGGCATATCCTTTGCCCAAGTGGTCGTTAGCCCACTTAGCACCGGCCCTTGCTTCACTAAGTACAGTGTACTGTGATAGATTGTTTTTCAACTTGGCTTTTATCGTCAAGTCTGCGATTGGTATTTTGCGATTGACTACATCACTAACCAACTCTGTGAGTTGTTTAGTGATGTGTGCTTGCGAGTCACCACCGAGTATGCCATCAATCACAAGACCCATAGCGTTCTTCATTGCTTTTGGTAGTCGGGATTGTTTCAACTCAATGCCTTTGACATACCTCTCCTCTTCATGGTATTCTCCTTCAGTCCAACAAACCAACCCTGCGTATCGGTTCTTTGCGATAATCAAGAATTTAGAAGACCACTTCTCGAATTCTGTGATGATGGGGTGCATTTCTTGGTTGATATGCTGTAAAGCGGCGAGACCGGCTTCTGGATTTGGTACTTCGCACATAATCGAATCAGTGTGACCGTATCGCACTTTGAATCCGAGTGCTTCTGCATGGTCTCGCAATTCTCCAAGAGTCTGTCTTGAAGTAAATGTGATTGCGGCGGCAATATCGGGATGGTACATACCGTACTTTGCGTCACCGGCTACTCCGTACATAGATGCGACAAGCGACTTGGTAGCATATTGCAGAGCATCGTAGGTCTTTTCTTCGGATGGTGTTTTAGCATCCTTCTTCAACTTCTTGTAGTGGTTTCGCAACTCGGTCATTTTATCCATCTGGCGGCACAAAAGTCCTTTGTCTTTGGTGTCAAAAGAGATACCATTCCCGCAGTCCGTACCTTCTTCGGTGAGTGTGGTCCAGCAGATGCCATACTTATCGACATTGCTGTGGTACATAGCCCTTACATCGAAGATGCCTATGTTCTCATACACTCCTGCTTCTGGAATCATAATCTCCGCTCCTTCATAATCAACTTTAGCAAATTGGGGTTTAGTCGGGATTCTTAAATGAAAGTCTTCGTCACCGAGACAAAGACTGCTAAACATCTGCGTGATGTAGGGAGTTGAGCGCAAATCGCACTTGACGATATGTTGAAGTGCAGTAAAGTAGCCCAAGACATCAACGAGTGAATTCAATCTCGGTAGCAAGTCAACATCTTGTCTTGCGTAATCGAGATATGTACCAATATCCGTGTAGTAGGTGTCGTGTCCGTTCTTTAGCGGCACTTTCTTGTCACCCAAACAGAATTCAGAGACAGCATCGAGTGACATGGCAGGCAGTTGCCCGTTTTTGAGGGTCCATAACTTCTTGAAACCAACCATCAAATCAATGACATTCAGTCCGACAAGAGGTTGCGACCAATCGGTAAAGTCGTAGCGCACTCGTCTCATCGGTGACAAAGAGCGTATGTCGAGACCATTTGCTTTGAAACGCTTGAACAACTGTTGAATATCTGCATTGACCACATTCCATCCTGTGACAATGTCGGGGTCGTGCTTTGACATTAGCAAAGCAAAGTCCTCAAGCATATCCTTCTCGCTGTCGAAACACTTGAAAGCCCTATCTCCGGCAACACAAGCCTTCATGCCGTAGGGATGGTCTTTCGTGGGTATGGAATCGTACCTTCCGGCAGAATAGTCCTTGTGCGTGAAGAAGACGAACTCACCTTGTTGCGAATCCCTCACTACAATAATAGTAATCTCTCCACCATCAATCTTCCATTCCATATCAAAGAACCATGTCCTGTGTTCGTAGGTAGGTAATTCAATTTTACTGTCAATCAAGACTCTGTTAGTGTGCGATATATTGGCCTCCCAAGTCTGGTAGCCTTTAGCAACCTCTCTCATGTCTTGGGTATTGCCGAATGTAATCTTCTTGATACTCTCCCCATAAAGTCCAGTGAAGCCTTTCTCTATGTGCTGTGCTCCTTTGGCGTACAACATGTAGTCCTTCTCTTCATCAAGCACGAAGAGATAAGGCATACACTCAACCACTCTCTTGATTCTCTTGCCATCGGCATCCCTACTTCGCACAATGACTTTGTTGCCGTAGCCTCTCTCAACAATCACAACTCACGCCCCCACAACTCAAGACCGCTACGCCATATCTGCAATCGCACACCAAATGGAATGCCTTTTGCTTTGAGTAGGCTCTTTTTCCTATAACCCAACTTTGTGACCACATGTCGCAACTGATGAATCTTAGTGTCGTCTTGCGGGTTGAGAAGAGTGTAGATGTTGCTCGCAAAATGAGCATCACTAAGCCATTTATTGCGGCTTCTAAGTATGTCTTCGTGTAGACCTTCACCTCTCCAATCTTCATCCACCCATGTATTGCCGACTAAGAATACTCCTTCGGAGACCTCAATGAAAGTCGTGTATGCCACGGCCTTACTTTCCTCCAAATGGTGCGTCGGCGGCGACCTCGCCGTGTAAAAATGATATACGGCTTCATCCATGATGGCGGGGTAGCCTTTCTCACTCGCTGACGCATGGGGGCCGTAAATGGCGTTAAAGGCACTATGCCCGATTAGATGCTTTCCTTTCTTCTCCATGTCTCATCTTATGAGCCATGTTCATATAAACCCTACAACCATTCCATTCCATCGGTCTTAGGTAGTGTTTCTATGCGCTCTGTCATTTTGACAGCCAACTCTTCATACAACTCGCACATCTGCGAATTGCGGTGCAACAAATCAGCCGCAACAGCAGTTGTACCACTCCCTGCGAAAGGGTCCAAGACCCAATCCCCTTTATCGGTACTTGCGAGAATACACTTGGTAGGTAATTCTACGGGGAATGGGGCTTCATGCCCAGACTTAGACACAGGGGACATATCCCACACAGTAAATAGGTTGTCTGGGACATAGTGGTAAGTTGCGCTTTTAGCAAACATGAATATGGTCTCGTGCCTCGGTACTGGTCTTTTGATGTAGGCTTCTGGTTGAGGGTAGGACTTACTCTTGTTCCAGATAATCTCACTTCGCAATATCCAACCGTCAGCCTGCAAAGCAAGAGCAAGTCTCCACCCAACACCGATTAGGTTCTTCGGAGCGAGACCTTTGAGGTTTTTAGCACCATATTTATTGCGACCTTCCTTCCTCCCTCCTTCCTTGTAGTCCGAACCCGCTCCTTGAGAGCCATTATATGAATCACCCATGTTCAACCACAAAGTCCCATCATCCGTCAGAGAATCACGAACTTTGCGAAATACTTTAACAAGATTGTCGATATACTCTTCAATGTCGGATTCCTTACCCAACTCGTCTTCATCATCCCCATAATTTCGCATCCCAAAGTAAGGAGGGGAAGTAACGCAAGAACGGAATTTCTTTTCCGGTAAGTCGAGAGACAGAATGTCTCCTACTACAATATCATGTTGCAAGAAGTCCAGTCCTCCTGTACACATGGATGTTGGTCTCCGAATCAATACTTGCATCTCTATGGAGACTCAAATACCCCCAACTTGTTATGAGACGAAGGATAGCACCGCACATATCAACGGTAAGCGAGGAGTTGTTCCTCGCATACTTGCGAGATGCGGCTACGATGGTATGAGCAGAAACCAAATCCCCACTCTCCAAATCCAAGACACATCTCATTACTGCAATCTTCCTGTGAATCTTGCGAAGAGACATGACACTACCCATCTTTTCCATAACAAAGCGTATCTCTGCCTCATCCATTCTAAGTCCTCTCGAACCTATATTGCGAACCGAGACGCTACTTGCGTCACGAACCCAAACGGAGAGAACGGGCATCACTCACCACAAGCCTCTTTGGAATAATACCGAAGAACCACTCTCAATGACAAGACAGAAGCCCTGCGACTTCTCACGGAAGTCGAGCAACTTCAACCCGATAAGGTTTTCGTATGAGATGTTCTCAAGACCGCCTTCAATTTCAAATTCAAAGTCGGGGGAGGCATAATCTTCGCCAACAAAGGTCTCAACGAAACCATATAGGTCATTACCCACAGCGACAGAGAAGCAACCATCCTTCATTTTCAAAGTATATTTAGCAACTTTCTGCCCGTTGATATTACCAGACAGAATAGCATCTTTCAATCTACTTGATTCGACAGAGAAAGTAGCAAAGTACGGAACTTTGGTTCCATCTCGCAATGTATATCCATCACTCGAAACGGCTTTCATTCTCTCTAAACTCTCATCATGCCATTCCAACACAGTCTTCTGGGTGTGGGGGAAGGCGAGTGCGTCCGGTGAAGCGGCGAGCGTAGTGCTCTTACCTATACTCTTAATTCGCAACTTATCTTCATCTTGTATCAACGAGACAGGGCCTCTGTGGGTCTTCAAAGCGGATAGGACCTTGCTGATGCTCGGTATAATAACTCCTCCATCTTCATCAATTTTTGATTCTCCTACAAATGTTGCTACACCCGATAATCCGTCTCGGACAATAGAAGTGGTCATTATCTGACCTTCACTTGCAACCATAACGCAAGATACAACCTGCGGTATAGGCTTCCCGTTAATCACCGCCAGTCGTTGTGTGTTCTCAAGCAGGCTAATAATGTCCTTCGTCATTCCCTTCATAGTATCACCTATTCCTCCATGTCCTTATAAACCGCAAGACTACGACCTCTGAAAATACTGTTGCACAATTTACAGTTGACTTCTCTTGTCAAGTCCTGTCGGTGTTTTCCAAATGTGGAGAAACCCCTACACAAATAATGCGAGTATCTACCTTTCACTCCCACCGTATAGTGTGTGTTCTTCACTCTTTTCGCTTCTGCTGTTATTCCTATTTTTAAAGCCATTCATAATCCTCCTCTTGTTTCTGCATCTGCGAAAATATGTGCGATATAACTTCTACCGTCCATCCGTTTCCGAGTGCTTGATACTTGTACTTCTTGTAGATGTCAACATCTGTATAACCTACGGGAAGGGTCTGCAACTTTTCGCATTCGCTAACAGACAGCATCCTGTGCTTCCCCTCCATTGTGTCTTCCATGAATACCAACTGTCGCAGACTCTTTTTGAAATAGTGCGATTTAGCACACCCTTTCCAATATGTAGCGTCGATACAGAGCGACTTGTCCCTATCAACCCAACCGGATTCGATGATGTCGTGGAACGAAAGCCCTCGGTCTTCTGGGGCAGATATTTTAAAATTACACCAATAATCTCTGTTTCGCAACTGTGCCGACACCAACTTACTGTTGATACGAACAGGTTCGCAACCCATAGCCTTGCTAATCATATCACGCCACTCCCTCTTCATCACTACATTCTCAAGCATCTTGAATTCGGGATTATATTCTTCGATAATATCAATCATCTCCCAGAACAACTGACTTCGAGGGTCGTCAAAACCTTCTTTGCTTCCACAATTAGCAAAACCTTGGCAGGGGGACCCACCGATGATTAAATCAACCTTCGGTAGGTCCCAAGAACGCCATTCCAAGACATCACCCAATTGGATGATTTCGGGGTGGTTCTTCATTGCGATTTTGATAGCATTAGGCTCAATCTCCGAAGCAAAGTATTGAGTCACCTCAATACCTGCTCTCTTCAAAGCCTCAAGTCCACAGGCAATCCCATCAAAGAGGGAAAGCACAATCATGTGCTCACTCCCACTTTAGCATAGGTAGTCCAGTCCAGACGACATCTCCGTCTTGTACTCGTAAGACGGTGTGCTGTGTACCGAGCATATCCATGTTCCATCCTTTCATCTCTTCGATGTTTGCTCGGACTTCCCATGTGTTTTCGGGCATTTCTTTGTCTGCCTTGACACCTGCGGCGAGGTCTCCCTTCTTAGTGTACCGTGAAAGGAAGATTTGTTGCGAGAAGAGACGCATAGTCCCTTTATCCCACTCTGGGATTTCCCCTACCTTCATCAAACCCTTTTGCCCATTACCCAAATCTGCGAATTGCTTCACATCTTTTAGGTGGAAGGTAAAGAAGACTGCATCAACAGGTAGTTGATGTGCTCGATTCATCACATCTCGGAAGAGTTGGTTGCGAATTCTCCACTCTGCTTGGTTGAATTTATCTCCGTCTTCGACATTGATAGGATTCTTAGAGCGATTCATCAACACATCAGTCATGGCGTTTTCGCACCACTTGAGGAAGGTAGAACCACCATCGAGGATAACCGCACCGATTTTACCATCCTTAGCGGCTTCACCTATAATCTTGATAAAGAAACCCATCTTGTCAACGAGGGCCGTCCAATTGGTAGTGTTGTCGTCTTCAAACAATGAAGCATCGGTCTCATCGAAGAGGGGAATGACACGAATGTTGTCATCATCCGAGAAATTCTTAGCAACAGTCTGTACTGCGCTGTTATCAATGTCAAGAATCACGATTTCCTTATCGGTTCGCTCCCTTGCAATCGCAATCGCAAGTCCTGTCTTGGCTGTGTTTTCCTTGCCCACAAGGGACATTCGGATAGGGCAAGCAGTCTCCCGCTTGCGAATGAACAACTCTCGATAGTGTTCGATACCAAACACGGCCTTCTCTTCTTCTTTGCTTCCTTTTGTCTCGCTCCATCCCATCTTGTTCACGCCCAATCGTCTTCTTCACTGTCTGTTTCGCCCGTTGGCATTTGAATGCCTACGGTCTCGATAGTCCACCATCCGGTGAGAGCCAATCGTCCGTCGCCTTCACGACCGACATAAGGCTGTCCTACAACAGCGAGAATGGAACCGACACCGAAGTCCAACTTCATGTCTTCTTCTGCATTGACATACAGGTCAAGAGGCGGAGATGAAGACATGAGGTCCATATCGGAGAGGGTGATGATAGCACCACCTTTCTCACGAGGGTCGATGTGTGCGACTTCCATGACAACAGAGCAAATAGCAGTCCACTTCTCTTTATCGGAGAGTGTGCCGACATATTCTTCGATGTCGTCAAGTCCCTTTAGGACCTTCATGTTGTCTGCGATTAGACCTTCGCCGGTAGGAGTCATTGGTGGCTTTTCAAAAATATCTTCAACTGAATTATCCAGAGTGTACATTGAGACTCCGGCCTTTGTGTAAGCGACACCATTCTTGCTAACATTAGCAGGAATGCGAAGAGGCATGAAGGTTGGGTAGTTGACTTTTGCGAGGTCTCCCTTGAATTTCATAGGCATGACCACGAGACCTTTGTCCCCGACCTTGCGACCCAAGAACAAACAAGTGCGCTCAAGGTCTTCGGTTGACCTTGCTTTACCGTAGTTGTAGTTAGGTGAACCACTTGGGTATGTGGGAGAGGATTTGTTTTCGATGCAGACAAAGTAGCCTGTTCCATCTTCAATCTTTGTCGCCTGCTTAGGTAGAGTAGTGGTGTGCATTTCTGCGACTCCTTCCTCGAAAACCTGCTTGTTAGTGAGTGATGAATTGTGGAACACTTTGTAGCCACCTTCTAAATCATCGTTCAAGTACAAGGTCACAAGACCTTGCGATACCAGAGCGTTTCGTCCTTCTCCGCCAAGTGTACCGAGGAGTGTGCTGTATTTGTTGTAGAATGTCTTACCCCAATCCTTGTATCGTGGGGATGAAATGAACATTCCTTCAAGCATTGTGCATCCACTTCGGGACAATTTTGCTTTCTCTGCTCTCATTTCTGCCGCCGCCATTCGGAGGGTTTTTGTCTTAATGTCTTCTGCACTTACTCCGCTTGCTTCCAAGGCGGGTGTGTTCGCTGTCATGGTGCGAGTGTGGCGACTAACCAACTCTGCTACCGAGCATCCAACATTCTTCGCTACTCTTTCGTACATCTCTTGTGTTGTCATTGCATTTCACTTCCTGTGTATTCTATTGTGTGTTCCCATGTCCCTATAAACCCTACTCACAGAGCATCCGGCAGTAATTCCAACGGACAATCGACTCATCAACGCCCATTAGTACATCTCTTTCGCTAACAATCGAAGCCTCTATGACTTTCATTTTAGCGTCTGCATTAACACCGGACTCAAGAGCGTATTCAAGCGTCTGCTTAATCACGGTTCTCATCGGCATGGAATCTATTATCTTGTGCGCTTCTTCAAGGTTTGAAGCCTTTACGCACATACGGAGGAATGTCTGCGGTCTGTAATCGTTGTCGCCAAGAGACAGAATAAAACAGTCTCTCAATTCCTCGCTATCAAAGGTAGCGTATGCTTGCAAGCATCCTATTGCATTTCGCAAGTCTCCCTTGTGTCTCCTAATTATAGCATCGAGATGAACCCCACCAATCGTGAGAGTCTCTGCGACAGCAATACGGACAAGACTTTCTTTCATACTCGCATCGTCAATGGGTTTGAAGTGTCGCAACTGACAGCGAGATTGTAACCAAGGACTGACCTTCGTCAAATCGTTGCATGTGAGAATGAAATAGCAGGTTGCGTTTTCGATAACCCCTTTGAGGGCATCTTGCGCTTGAATAGTGAGGCGGTCTGCTTCATCGAGAAGAATGATAGTCTCCCACCGACCACTTGTTGAGATGGGGATTATGTATTCTTCGATGAACTCAATACCTCGCAATTTCTTACTTGAAGCATTGAAGATTTGCAGACGATAACCTAATTCCTTAGCAAGTAGATGTGCGAGAGTTGTCTTTCCGGTCCCCGCTTCTGGGGAATGAAAAAGGAAATGATTCATTGGACTCTTACCTTCTCCAATCATCCTCATTTCGGCAGTAATAATCTCCTGCCCCACGACCTGCGAGAACTGATTCGGCCTGTGTTTAGCAAACCATACGGGTGACTTCATGCTCTCACCTCATTCCAATGCTGTTCGCAAGGAACACACATACCGCTGGTACAGTGAACAGAGACGATACTATCATCACAGGTAGCACAGAGACGAAGGTCCTTCTTCTCTAAGAAAGACTTCACCATAGGAATCGTGATGCGCTTGGTAATAAATTTGCTAATCATTCTTCCTCACCTGCCGGAATCAAATCATATTTTCTTTCTCGCAACGGTGTGTGCAAGCGTGAGCATGAAAGGATAGCCTGTGCATTCACAAACTGACCGTAGGTACTCTTGCCCGATGTGTTCAAGTTGAAGCAATTGAGATTCTTAGGATTCTCCCTCCCTCCCATAATATCGTCAAGATTGCCTTCTCTCTCGGAAGCGTGTTCTAATTGCGAAAGACTTGCGCCCCTCTCAATGAGCGTCTCCCTATCAGCAGTCAAACGGATGATGATTCCTCCCTCATCCAAGATTCGCTGTGCTTCGTTCTCATGTCGCACATCGTCGCAGATGGCGAAGTCCATGCCTTTGCGTTTCATATAATCAAACATTCGCTCCACCCAATAGTCTTCATCAAAGAAATCACGCTTCGCTTGACCCCACGCTTGCAGGATAGGTCGTGTGAGCGTCTTGTCAATACCTTCAAGCCTACTCCACCAAAAGCGAGCCTCGCTCATTCCCCTCTTGGGGTAGAACGCCTGTGCTACTTCCATGCGAAGTGATTCTGCGAAAGACACAATAGGTATGTCGTAAGCCAAAGCAATTTCTTTGGCGAGAGTTGACTTGCCCGACCTCATAGTGCCTGCGAGTCCAATAACTACGGTCATAGCCAACCCTCCTGTGCATTAGGAATCACTTTTGATTCAAAGCAATCTGGGCATTTATCCAAGGCACATGCTTGGGCATCTGTCAAGTTGGGTAAGTGCTCCACCGGAGCACCACAGTAGTATGCTGGTTTCTTGTAGTTATAGTAAAGAGCAGAACGGTGCAAGTATTTCTTCGCCATGTTCCTTGAGAAGACCCCAAGTCCTTATGAACCCAACGACTTACGCTGGCAAGATAAACAAGAAGCCCATTTGTTTTGAATGATTCTCTTCTGGGAACATGTGCGACAGACCACAGCGAGGTTCCTCTCTATTGTAGTCATGGTCGAAAAGGGCCTCGTGAATGTAAGGTCTTCCTTTTCCTTGATGTGTGGGTGAATCGCATAGATGGTCTGTTTGGTCTTGACTCCCTCTCCGGCATCGACCATCTCGTGTCCGACCTGCACCACTTGTGCGTTTTTAGCAAGCATAGCGGTAAGAGCCGTGTTGTTTGGTAGTCCTCTAAATTCACCACTCTTCTTCAAAAGAGCAGACATACGCAACCTTGTCATTGGTCCTTCAAGGAACAATATCTCGGCGATAACCCGTCGGATTCTCGCATTGTTCTTTGCCATCATGTCGAGCATACAAGCAACCCTATTTAATCATCCGACATACCAATCCAAGCGAGGGACATATCCGCCGCTGTTTCTTTGGCCTGCGAAAGTGCTCCTTTGCCTGCGGCAACACCACAGAATAACAACTGAAAAGCGGCATTAAACATCACTCCCTTGTACGGAGTACAGCATATAATCCATCCAACAATAATCATGGTCTCCCACCATGCCTGTTCTAAAGCCATTCTACCACCTTCTGTTGTTTCTTTTTCGCACCTTTTGGTAAAGTCTCAGGGGCCAATGTGCGAATTGCATTCCCTACTTTGTTATCTGCTCTCGATATTACTTCTGCGTACACATCAGTTGTGCGAAAGCCATGAGGTATAATGTCGTCTTCCTTCTTCTTCTTCTTTGGATAATGAGGTCGATGCACTGGCTTGGTTCCAAAAATCACAGCGGCCATTTGATATTCTTCGGGAGTCCATGTGAAGCCTTTTGCAAGCAAACGCCACAGACTGATGTTGGTATCATTGACTCGCAAGAAAGCAAGCATCAGAGGGATTGGGACATCCTTACCCATTACCCATGCTCTGTTGCGATTCTCCCATTGGAGTATTGATTGAATCTTTGGCATGAAGTTGTCCTTGTTCTTTCTCATGGTTCTATCAAATATGACAGACTCATGGTCTTTCAAGTCCGGTGCGGTCTCGCAGACGAAGACCATGCGATAGGAAACATAGGGTAGCCAAGACAGACACTCGTCTTTGTTCGGACGACGCTCATGAACTATCACCGTAAGGTCTTCGCAAGATGGGGAGGTTATGACTCCTTTACCCTCGACAAAGTTACCTTCTCGGTATGGTGTAGCATCACGCGTAAAAATGAGAATCCCCATCGTCTCCACCTTCGAGTCTTGTGAATTCCTTCACGCCTGCGTTATTGAGTCGTGACAATAGATGTCCTCGGCTCTCCATGATACGGAGGAACCTTGAGACAGAATAGACATTGATAGACATAGTCCTTTGAGGCAATTGCTCCATAGCGCGAGGCAGAAGTTGGTCTGCCGAGAACCATTCGCTTATGTCCCAATTCTGCACAGCCGCTTTAACAGCAGGCTCACGATAGTTAGCCATCATACCACCTCGTCGTGCTTATCTGCAATGTAGCACTCGTGACAGTGAGGCTCGTCATGCAGGTATCTCAATTCTCCTTCTTCGATTAAAAGCCCGCAGGCCATACAGTCTATCATATCAGTCGTCTCCATCAGCACCATAAACGGGTCGTTCATATAAACCCACCGATTGAAACGGCTCATTTGGTGTTTCGAGAGGTTCCACATATCACGGACAACCTTGGGCCGGACTTGATACCTGCCCGCATACCATTTGATTCCATCAGTAGTGAGTATTGCGATTAGACCATCGTCTACCATATTCTTTGCTATTTTAGGAAACTCGGATTCTGGGATTGCTCTTGCTATGAGTTGGTTGAAGTGATGTTTCCACTTCACCGGCTCTCCTGCTACCATCTCAAACACCCATCCCGAATAGAGTTATTTTCGCACAACCTAAACATTGAAGCCGGAATTGATTTCTCGCACCCAACTTCTTCTCTTCCTCTTCGTGTAAGAGAAGCGTGACTTTGAAGGTGATGTTCTTGCACTTGGGGCATTTCAATTGCTTACTCCTCATCTCTAACCACCCTCATGTAACCACAGTAGACCATGCGACCGCCACGCCATACCTTGTGGGAAGTGTAGCGGTTGAGTGCTTGATGCCCACAATTCTCACACCTTCGCATCTTGCGATGTATTTCGGATGCAGGCATCATACTTCCTCCCATGTTGCGTCTTGAATGTAAGTTGGTGCTTTGATGCTTGCTACCTGCAACTCGATTTGATTTAGCAAATGAGGTTCTGCTCGCAAGACATCAACAAGGATTCCCATGACACCATTTACTTGCTGTTGTGCAAGTAGGAGTTGCGAGTCAACACCTATCTCTTGCTTCAGAGTACCAATCAACTTCAAAGATGAATTCGCTTGACCTATGAGTCTCGTCGCATTAGCAAGCCAATCCCCATCTATGCCGGACTTATCCTTCTCATCTTCCCATTCGTCAAGCCAATTTGTAATTCTTGAGAATATATCTTCTGCCATATCGAGTGTAGTGATTGCTTCCTTGCGAGTCTTCTCCACTTCCTTTGCTTCTTGAGGGTCGAATTGAATATGTCCTTCCATGTGTTCTTCCACAATTCCAGCAGACCAACCGTTTTTAGTCTCAAGGTAAGCAGAACTCATCGTTCCGTTGAAGATGTTTAATTCAATTTCCTTCTTATGCGAATGATTGCACATAGGGCATTCGGGGGATTTGAGTACCCATTGCAAAACCTCAATCGCAGATGGGTCCTGTTCAATAGCAAGTCTCTCTTCAATCAATCTCTTATTCTTCATCCGATTTCACCCACTGTAATACTTTGTACCATTGACCGCTTAGTGATTTACTGCACCTTTCTGGATAGTGCGATTTGAAACGCTTGTCTCTCTTTAGCAATTCAGTAGCCTGTCTCACATTAGCGGGAGTACGCTTACCATCCCATTCTATCGAGACTCTGTCTAATAATGCCTCGGCAGATATTCCTTCGGGGAACTTCTCAACGACTTCGAGTGCGGCTTCTTTCCACATCATGAAGCGACCTTTGCCTCTATACCCCATCATCGTCCCTCCTCTTTGCTCGCACGATAACATTGCGCTGTTCGTCCTGTCTCGTGAGGAAACGCTTGTCATGGCGTACTGCATAGTACACACCCCTGCGAGTAGGTGCGTTCTTGAATCTCTTCTTGCTTCTCTTGGTCAAGACCAAAGAAGGGAGGTCTTTAGCAAATACTTCTTCTCCTTCCTCTTCGAGGTAATCGAAAGCGGCATCAACCCACATCTTGTATTTGATATTCATTCATCCCACTCCTTGAGTCCGTAGACGAACCTGTCGCTCTTACCGACTTGCGATTTGAAGAAACGCTTACCAGAATCGTACTTGAACATCTGCCCTGCACTTCTTGCGTTTTTAGGCATGGCATTAGCGTTGACTCTGCCGTGTGTGCGAGAGTAGATTTCATTCCCAGAGAGTGCTTCGCCTTGCTCTCGCAGAACGAGAACCGCTTCGTCAATCCATCTCTGTTTTCTGTTTGGTCTAATGTGTAATGCGTGTTTCATTTTCCTTCACCCCACTTTAGATTGTCTTCCGGCATACCGAAACGACAGACAACTCCTCTGCGACCACGACCTTCTTTGCGAGGAGAGAACTCTTTGAACCATATCTGTTGTTTCAAATTATCATCAATCCATCTCTTAGATGCTTGGTAATCATTGTTAGTAATCAGTCTTGCTATATCCTTGACCAATCCGCTTCTCGGTACATCTTTGTCCCAGAAAGTAGTCTTGATTAGGTGAACATCTTCGTCCATGACATTTCTCCTCTGTCGCAGACTTGTTTCCAACAACTCCTCCAACTCTTCCGTCAATGTAATCTGCAAAACTCCTCCTTGCCATTCTCCCAACATCATGTGATAACCTATTGCCATTCTGCGAAACAAGTCGCTCTCGAAGGAGCGTACTGATTCTTTCATGACCCAATGCTCGAAGCCTTCATCAAAGGAAAGGCCCGTAGGGGGATTGAGTACAATATCCATCTGTCTGTCGATGAACCAAGCCCGCAGGTCCATTATCTCGCCTGCGAGGTATGCTCTCTCTTCTGGGGGCATAGAAGCCTGCTTGTTCTGTGCTTGCTTGTATTGTGCCTCCTTCTCCGCATCCATGATAATGTCGATGATGAAGAACCGTCGGTCGAGACCGGATTCTAAATCCATCCGTCCGTGTTGTGTTCCTCCCCATACAGTGTATCGGGTGTTGTACTTGACCCATCCATCACGCATACCTTTAGCAACCCGACCGCTGTCGAGCGAGGTAAGCATTTGGTTTTTCATGTCGATACTGTGGTCCTTGCGATTTGCGTCACTTACTGAACTGAATTCTTCAAAGGTAAGGAATCCACCACATAGGTCCCTCGCAAGAGGACGACCTACAATCTCTCCGTTCTCATTAACTGAACCGAACATTCCTGCTTCGGTGACGGAGTTAGGTCCATTCATTGTGCGAAAGCCTACGCCATCGAAACCATCGGGGTTCCATAGCAATCCGGTATATTCAGCACAGAACAAGTCCAACAATACATTCTTCCCAGAGCCTTTAGCACCTCGCATCAATATGTGAATGCGAGTATCTGCTATACGGGATGAGGGAGTATAGACCGGATAGTTGTCGTGTCGCAAAGGACAATCCGCTATGACGAAACGGCGTGAGTCTTCTCCCTCTCCTTCCCTTGGGGCAAAGTCGCACATACTGCACTTGTTCACACTGTTGAACATGTGTGCTCCTATCGAAGATAGAAAAACAGGTACTTTGTCTTCCACATCGAGAATATAGTTGCGTCTGCAAAAGTCAAGGACTCGCACGAAGATGTTGTCTTTCATTCCTCTTCCTCCGTTGGTTGCCATTCGGGAACTACGGATTGAAACGCCTCTATCAATTGCTCGGCAGGCCATACATCATCTGCGTGGACTGCACCGTTCTTGATTAACGCTTGGAGAACCGATGCCAAGAGGCGGTCTTGAGAAGGTGTGTGTGTCATGTCTCGCAATACACAAATTATTTCATATCCCTTTTCCTTCGCTCTCATTGAAACATAGCCCCCGTCCCTGTGTCTTTCTTGCTTGCCATCTTCATGCGAGCAATGACTTCATTCGCATGTTTGGCGGCTTCGGATGCTTCTTCGGAAGCATTGGAATAGATTTTCTTTGAGCGTGATAATGCACCTACGGTATCATATCCTCTTTGCTTGAGAATACCAAGTGCTTCCCTAATCTTTGTGATGTTGTAAGGTTGGGGTTGGACTCTCGCGCCATGTGCGGGGACGATTAGGATTGATGCTCCTACCTTCTCAACACTGAACATGAAAGCAGGCAACCAACCCCAAAGAGGTTGAAGACTTGTATGAGTGTGTTTGTCTCCTATGTCTTCTGCTTCAACAACTATACACTCCTCTTGCGATTCTCCTTTCATCATCTCATCGAAAGAAGATGAAGTGATGACAACAAATGTCTCGACATCGAGAGAGACAAGCATGGAAGCCACATCTCTCGCAGGTGGGTAGTTGAACAACCAAGCGTTCTTCTGTTGACCTATGTCTTTGCTAATGTGAGCCGGAGTCAAGACTTCGATTATTAGCGTGTTCCCTTTTCTGTATATGGGCCATCCGGTAAAGCCCACATCAAGAAATGTGTGGGGACTTGAGTGTATGTGCTTGCTTGTCATGTACCCGATAGGGTTCCGGTCTTCTACAAGCGAAGCCCCGATGACAGCAGGAACATGGTCTGCGCCTACTGCGTCGTATAGTATAGCGTGTGTTATGCCTTTAGGCGTACCTTCATTGAAGATAAAGTCGGTTTCTTTGACGGTGATTACTTCTCCCATGTTATCTCCATGAGTCCATGTCCTTATGAACCCCATTACTTTCCAACCCCTTGAAATAATTGAGAAGGAAATAAACGAATGACTGCGCCGCATTCTTCGCAATTCTGTTTTCTTTCCATAGGGTGATTAAACCTTTTAATAATATACTCTCTCTTAGAAAGAGAGTACCGGACTTTAGAACAGACTCTATGGAATAAATAAAGAATAATCGAAATCATGGCTCAGTCGCCTCCTTTTTTCTTTATTATTTCTTTCTTGTACATTGAAAAATAATCACATTCGATAACATCGCGCTCTGTTTCATACATTCCTGTTCGGGTTCCAAGTCCTGCCCCACGCCCGTCATTCATAGGCTCGTAGGTCTCCTCGCTCATGTGGTAGTGCATGTGTCGAGCCGCCTCTTCTGCGAGTGCGTATGTATCATACCTAAGCATAGGAAAGGGCCTAAAGGCTGTCTTTCCGTGAACGAATCCTAAAACCACTCGGTCATCTCGCAGGAATACTATCTGTGGATGTAGACCCATGACTTTCGTCCTTACGAAATCTAAGTTCGCAGAAGTCCTGCGAGGTGTGAGTATTATGTCTGGGTCTGCTGGATTGATTGGGTCGATGCTCACATATTTGCAATTGTACACAACATGGGCATCTTCTACCCATTCGTTGTCTGTGTTAGGAACACGGACTTCACCACTTTCCCCCCCAAAGCATAGAGTGCCTTCGGCTTGACGAAGCATCAGTCTCAATTCGGGTGCGAAATAATAATCAAAATGTCCTTGCATGAGGCTGTTTAAGTCCGAGCGAGGAGGAGTCCCAAGAATCGCATCTAAGAAAGTCCAGATAACATGGTAGTCATCGAGGATAATTTCCATCTCTCCTGCTCGCAAGTGCAACCAAGGTAGAAAACGCCTACCTTTTGGAGTCTTGCGCCACGCCGAAAAGTCTACGACTTCAAGGTCCTGTGCTTGCGAAAATATCCATTCTCCTGCGAATTTGTAAGGGAGCAAGGGAATCACGCTCCAAGTGTAGCGTTCATGATTTTGTCAGTGGTTGTCTGTCTTGTGTCTAAGACCAGCACTTTCCACTCCTCCCAAAGCACACCACATTCCTGTGGGCTACCGCCTTTGAGGATGCAAGCGTTCTTGTCCGTATAGACGAATGACTCTGCAAGAGCACAGTAAGAGCAGATAGGAGTACCCTTCTTGGCCTCATGCCAGATGGTCGAGACCTGCAAGCCGTGATGACTGGTACAGATACCGCATTCTTTGGCTTTGGTTTTTGAAGCCATCAAACATCATCTCCATTGTCTGCGAAATGTGTCAAACCTACGAGTTGCCAAGCACTGACCTTTCTTCCGGCGAGAAGCAGGAAGAATTCATCCTGCGAAATAATTTCGTCGTTAGAAGCACATTTGACTTTGACGATAGCGGGACCTACAAGGTACGGCCAAGGACCGCCTGTGTCCTTATGCGTGAGAGGTTTTTGGTAAGCGGCCCATGTTGCGATTGAATTTTCCTTATGGTCTTTCAACAGTCCTTCTTCGTCAACAATAACGCCGAGAACCTTGGACATTCGTGCTTTCGATTGACTCATGGGTAGGGGCAAGACCCCTCCCTTCTTGTGGTGTGCGTATTCAATATATCCGCCGACATGTTTCTGCATCTCTTTGAGAGTTGGTTCGTTGGTGTGGAGAGAGATAACATCTCCGTCTCCACCGACAAACACCCAAAGGTTTCCTTCGTATTCCTGCATCTCTTCTTCGTTCATTTTTTCATCCTTCCTACATAGTGTCTTGTGTTGTGTTCTATTTCCTGTAATGCCTCTTCGAGGACTTTGCTAAAGTGAGTTAATTCATGTGCATAGTCGGGATTCATCACGCACAAATTCGTTATGTGTGTCGATGCCTCGATGAGTGCTTTGATTGTCTTACTGCTTTTGTATTCTCGCATAATTCAAACCCCCCTTCTCTTCATGAAGCCGCTAATTCTCTCGGCTATAACCAAATCGTTGCAAGTATCGCATACTCGACCATCCACAAGAGGTTGTCCGTTGTGACCCGTAGTCCAATACGGAGTGCCGTCGGCATTCATGTGCCAGTCAATCGCATTCTTGCAATGAGCACAAGTATGTACCTCTTCCATTTTGCGAACATCTCTCTGTGCGTCTTGCAAAATCTGGGCAAATTGTTGAATGAGGTCGGGTTTTTTATCGAGAGTCTGCGATTTCGATGGTCCGAAACCTGCTACTTCCTCGATAACCTTGTCTGCTTTCGTTTCTTCGCGCTTCGCTTTTTCTGTTTTATCGTTTTTCATTTTTATGCCTCCAAGTATTCTTCGTAGATATATTCCTCTGTTTCAATTCTTATTTTCAATACGCTCATTGTTTCATCTCCTTGTCTAATTTTGCGATTCTCTCATCCATTTCACGCTCGCTCTCATATCCGCCTGCATTTGCACTGGCCTCACATCGAGGGCAGTATCTCTTCGGGTATGAATAAGAACCGTTGCTCGCAAAAGCGACATTCCCCAACTCTATGAGGTATCTGTGTGCATCTACTGCAAACACATGTTGGCAGACTGTGCGACTGCATTTGAAATGCAACATTCCGACTACACTCATGCGCTCACCTCCTCAATGTACTTGAGCAGGATTAGCAACTTGTCCGAGGAACATGCCCACAGGAAGTGGAGTGGGTTCGCTTGGAATTGCACCCATTTGTGGTCTGCGTAGTCACCTACGGAGTCTGGGAATAGCAATTCCGTGAAGCCGTACTTAGAAAGTCGGTTGAGGTACTTGAGGTCGTCAAGCACTTGTGTAAGTGCGTCGTAGTCCATCAGCAATCACACTTCCTGTACCATTCGCCGCATATACAGGTCATAATCATGGCGAGGTCGTATGTCTCTTGTAGATTCTTTCGTATCTTCATGGGTGTGTCGGGTGAATTGAGAACCTGTCGCATCAAGAACCTTGTATCGTGCGAATTCATTCAAGCATACCCCCTAAAAGGGTCGTCGTCGTTCTCGTCGCTGTCTGGGTCAATGTCATCTGCCTTCGTGTCTCGCTCGGCCACTTTCCTGTTGAGGAAGCCTTTGACATCGTCGGAGTACATGGATTCAGTATTTTGCGAGATGGAAGCCGATTCTGCATATCGGGTCTGCATACTTGTGATGTACATTTTCAATAGTGGGTGAGCATCTTCGGCGGCGATTGCGAAACCATTTCCATCATCGGAGATGTGCAGGATTTCCGGTTGGCACATCTGCACACAGTCCTTGATGAGCATGAAGAGGTGTTCGCTTCTTCGACTGGTTCGTTGGTCTTCCGATTCCCCAAGCAAGTTGCGAGGTTGGTTGACGACCAAGTGCTGTGGCATATAATCATCATCAAGCACCATTCGGGTGATGACGACCATTTCAAAGAATTGCATGACTTCGGTGGGGTCCAATCCATTCTTTCGCAGAACCAAATCGGCTTGCTCTTTCTCTTTTTGCAATTTGTGTGCATCCAAGTGGAAGTCTTCAAACACACACTCGCCGTCGGTTCCTAAGAACCCAACATCAGTGTTTATCACAACTTTCTCGCCCACAGCCAAGTGTGCATAGAAGTTAATCGCTTCGTTCATTTCCGTGTCTATCGTTTTGTCTTTCATATTTTCAGTCTCCTGTTCAGTCTTTACAAGGGGGGCATCCCCTACTTAATCGTTATCCTCCGAATAAGCACCTGCTTTCAATTTTGACATTGCCGTATCAAAATCTTTCTGCTTGATAACGCCTTCATTAAGGTACTCAAGCAAGCACTCCTCTATGCTCACAGTCCAACGGAATTGCGAGCGGAGTGTGTGAATGTGGAACATCATGGATTCGTAGTCGAGGACGGTATCTTGCGACCATCCGTTGATTTCTGCAATGTGCTTTCGTATCTTACGACCTGCTCCTACTCGGAGACTGCGACCGTAGTGCTTGACACAGTGACACATAGGGCATAATGACTGTACTCCTACGAGAATTTGCGATTTCTTGACATCGTCATACTCCCACTGTTCATGGCACTCGACGGGGTAGTTGCGATTCTGCTCAAGGCCAGAGCCTCCGCATATCTCGCACTTGTTTTGGGCTTGGGCATACGACCATCTGCGGAGCCGGTTCCAACCGGACGGAGGCAGGAGGGAGCGAAGATTCGCACCCCATGTACCGACAGGCACTAATTCTGCGTTTAGAATCAAAGAAGGTCCCCCAGAGCCTCACGAAGTTGGTCTTTGACTTCTTCCATGTTCAAGGTCTCCTTAATCGCAGGCTTTGCCTTGAGCGGTTTGCCGTAGCCGACGATGGGGCGGCGTGATGTCATGTTCGACGGCAAGGCGACTGTGCGACTTGGGCGACTTGGTCGAATCATCTGTCGGACCAGTCGGAAGGCGGGGGTTGTCATCTTCACAAGTGGGTGGTCCTTCGAGCAGAAGTATAGGCCACGCTTGACTTGACTCATGCTTGATTGGCACAGAGGACATACACCGGCAACGGTTGGTACATCGAGGTTCAGTCTTACATCGGCATAAGTACCGCTGTATGGGGTTTTGCATATCGCTTGAATGTCCTTTGCGTCATTGACGCAGAGGATGGTCTTCAAGTCATAATCGTCTCGTAGTTGGCTCAATAGTCCGTTCATATTTTCGTTTATCATTTTTTCACACTCTCGTTGGTCTTAATAGGGGTTCTTGGTACTTAAGGTCAGTAGGTCGTTTTTAGCAAATCTGTGAAGCAATCACGCATTGACTCGTACACGCTCCGTGTGTAGAGGAGGGCGGATTTCTCACGCTTGTAGAATTCTTGGTATGCGGCGTGTTCGCAAGGCCAGTTATGCGTATCGAGAAGGTCGATATTTCTGCCAACTGATTGATTGAAGCAACGCTCAAAGGGTGTCATTTCTCCTATGCGGGGAATGTGCTTATCTACACTGTGATTGATATTGTAAATACGAAGGGTATGGAGTTGACCTTCTGCGAAATGAACCTTTCCGTATCGTGCCGTGTACTCTTTGCAAAGAGCCAAGCCATGTTTCAAAAGCCACCACCAATTCTCGAAACACTCGGCGGTCCATGTAGTCGCAGGATGGTGGGCATACCCACCCTTATGCGACTCCCCTGCCTTGGTAAGTGGCATCATCCGTGAGGGTACATCGGATATTAGCAAAGCCGAAACAAGCATCTGCACAGTCTCAACAGGCATTTTGATAATGTGCCTGTCTGCGAGTGCTTTCGCTGACACTCTTGGGCATTCGTGGAGTGCGAAGATATTACTCATGCGAATCACTCGCCTTCATCGACATCAAGCAAGAGGTAGTCCTTTCCTTCAACCAAATCCTCGCCTTCATCGACATCGTCGTAGCACATAGCACAAGCCATGTCTTCGCAATCGAATTGGTGGTCGGTCCATGATTCGTGTAGGTATCTCTGCTTCCACATGAAACCCGAAGGGTTGATGACGACTTCTCGCAATTCGGACCATCGGTGATTCCAAATCTTGCGGGTTAGGTCAAGGCAGTATAGAGTACCTTCGACTTCTCTCCACCCGACAAATTGGAAAGCCTCACTGTTGAGTGTGGCTCTCTGTTCGTCTGTTATGTACGCTTCTTCTAAAATTTTGTATGTTGTTTCCATATTCATTCCTCCTCGGTCTGTTCGTTCTCTAATGGGGGCGACACTATATCAAGTCCTCCGATAAATTCGACTTCGCCGGTATCGAGGTACACAAGCGCATACTCCTCAAGGGGCGGTTGGTTGAGCGAGAGCAGACGGGCATATCTGCCGTCTCGCATTGTGACGATTTCGCTCCCGTATATTGGCAGGAATCTGCCGTCCGTGTGCTCAATCATATCGTAAATCATTCTTCCTCACTCCCCAAGGAGACTTGACAGCCTCTCGCAAAATCTTCCCAAGTACCCTTCCAATGGAAGGCATTCGTACATATTTCGTACCAGCCCTGGGCGGTTGCGAGTCTATGGTCCCGTTGTGGGATTGAGCGAATGCTATCCATGAGCCATGCGACATCCACATTCGTCAAAGGCTTGCTCATGCGAACAACCCCACACCGGATTCAATGCACACCTTGCACAAGCCGTTCATCCACCCATAGCGCACTACTGCGCCGCAGTCCTCACATGTGCGAGGCTTTGCGAGTATGTCCGAAGCGCAAGGGCAATTATTTGCCTTGCATTTTTCGGGATTTGAATAACGCTCTGTACAGTGGTTCGGGTCGCCTGTCATTTGGATAGGGTCGTGCTTGCTCATACTCAATCCCTCCTTCCTGCATGAGGCAAATCGCAATCATTGATTTTCCATACCGAAGGTATGCTATCCAATTCTGCTTGACTGAAATATCCCCATTCGGGATATAGCCCCTGTACGAACCCGAAGTGATTTCCGTCGTCATTCATTTCAGTTGCGAACCAATACCAGCCGGACATCGACTCCCAACCTTGCAGGACCTCGGTCCCGTCAATGTACAGTGTGCCGTCCTTGTTCGTGAGTGTGCCGCTCATTGTGCCACCTCCTCAAGTGCCAGTATTGCGGCCTCAAGACTTGTATGTGCTTCCTCTACCTCTTGGTTGGCATCCGAGAGGGTGTAGTGAGCGTCTTGAATTGCCTCGGCAATCGCAGTCTCTCCGAGACCTCGCTCATCCATGTCATCGAATTTGTCTTCTTCCTTCTCGGTCATCTCCGTGAGGGAAGACCGTAGGTCATCAAGAATACCCAGAGCAGTCTGCATTATTCGCATCAACTTCGTTGCTTCTCTTCTGTCAGTTGCGTTCATTCCGTCACCTCCATGCCGAGAGCATCAGCAAGAAGTCTCTTGACTTCTGTCTGCGAAATCTGCTTCTTTCCTGCATTCTTCTGTCGTTCTTCCCAATTGCGAACCTCCGGTTTTCGAGCCTGTGGCGAGTAAGCGGCGAATGTGCTCCCTCTGTGAGTTGGTCCTCCGGTTTTGTTGCCATATTTGCGAGCAGGAGAGGGGCGTTTTGTGGTCGGTGAGTATGATTTCGCAGAGTTGATTTTTACCCAAAGTGCTTGGTCTGCGACTTCGTCGTAGTGCGGGAGTGTGTGACCGAAGTGAGGATGGAAAGGATGGTCCCACTCTGGGATTTCCTTGATGATGATGCGCTTTTGTTTGCGACACTTGTAGACCTCATACATTCGGTAGCCTGTTGCATTCATGCTCAATTCCGCTGTGCCTATGAGGTATGTAGCGTCTGCGGCCAAGAGTGGAACAAGGTCGGGAGTCACTTGGCTGACATCATCCATATTCAAGCAACCACCTCCCAAGGTGTGAACGAGTGAGCCACCATCGGAGTACCGAGGTGAAGTTGAAAGTTGTCGTATTTGCCTGTTGCCGCATTCCATACAAGCACTTTGCAGTCCTCTACATCGGTACGGGGGGCAAGGCTGTGCAGGAGTGAGATAACTCCGGCAGGATGAGTGACCATGCTCCGAAGGAGAGGGCCGTCAACCAGTTGTATGTCAATAGCGAACCACTCGCTCATGTGGGGGAGGTAGCCTCCGCCGTTTTCGTCGCTGTCGGGTATCATTTTTATTTCCATGTTTTCACTTCCGTTTTAATTTCTACAAGGGGGGTTCGCTGTATATCAAGATTGCCTATATTTCTGTGCGCTTCCCTCGCGCTTAGTTGGATATAATGACTTGCGAATTTTGTTGCGCTTACGCATCTAACCGCCCCTGTCTGTATGTGTGTGAGCGTGAGGTGCGAGTCTGCGTGTGCTCGTGAGGTGATGATGAAGCGAGCGCGACTGTGTGCAGGCTGACCTAATGCGAGTGCGGATATGTGTATGTATTCGCAGGCTCCCAGGCCTGGGCTTGTGTGTGTGCGAGTCATTCGCATACCTCTGCATGTGAGCCGAATTCGGGTGACTCAAGCGCACCTGTATTGCAATGCACTTCTACGGGTCGCTCGTCTGGGTTCTCTGCGACGAATGCTTTTGCGAAATCCTGCAACCAGTCTTCGGGTTCAAGATGTGCGGGTGGCGCATACATGAACCACATGTGCCAACGGGTCTCACCTCCGGTGGTCTGCGATTTCACGGTCCATAGGACCTGTTCGGGCTTGGGTGTCTGTGTGTCTGTATTTTCCATGTGTCTCTCTCCTGTATGTGTGTGCTCCTGCTCACTCCTCTACTCCGCCAATCCACTTGTGGAGTGCTTGCTTTACATCTGCGATTCCGGCCTTGATTGCGTTTGCTACGGAGTCCTGTCCTGTACCCGTCTTCATGACATGTGCTTGCTCAAGTCCGATGATGTTGCACATGTGTTCTGCTTGCTCATCACTCAAGTCCCTGCTCTGTCCGAGGGACGAACAGGCATTCCCTTGAGCGGCCCACATTCCGAACACACCGGAGCGGAAGAACCATGCGGAGCCACCAGAGGCGGCTATGGCTTCGTTGGTGTGCTCATCAGCGGCCTTGAGTCGAATGGCGGCGACGGCGTTCCCGATGTCCTCGCCTCGGTAGCAATTTGCAGAGTATGCGTAGCCCCATACTTCGACGGCGAAGCCTGCTTGAGTGAGCAACTCGGAAGCGGCCAAGGCGACTGCTGTCCTTGCGAAAATCACATCGGCTTCAACGCCTGCATTTGCTCCGGTCGGAACGACCAATGCGACTGCTTCGACGGGAGCCATCGACTTGCGAAAAGTCCGACGGAATTTTGAGTCGCCTGCAAGCAGTCGAGTGGCGTTGACTCGGCCTCGGCTGTCGCTCCATTGGAGCATACGCTTGAGTTGGTCAAGGTCGATTGAATCGACAAGGTCCGAAAGTTGGTCTCTTGTGCTCTGGATAGACTTGTGGTCGTTATCCACATACTCGCCCAATCGAGCCGCAACTTGTCGGCGTGTTGTGAGTCCTTCGCCCTTCAAGTCCTCTCGCCCAAGCCATTGCAAATCCGGCGAGGCTTTGAGTGGATTGTAGCCCACGAAGTCCTTGGCCGTGAGGCTGTCGATGTATTCACCGGCACAAGCCGGTGAGTCGGCCACAGAGACCTTGCAATTCATTTCCGTGTGTGTGAAATTTCGTACTGGCATGATAATCACTCCATATTTGCGAAAACCCCAAAGGGGGCTTAAGCCGCTCCTCCGTTTGTGGCGAGTGCAGATTCAACGAATGCCTTCTCAAAACCTACGGTTTGAAGGTCCTTGGCTGACCAGTCGGCTACGGCGACTTTGCGAATTCGTTCCATGTTCCATCCGAGGATGTGCTTCTGCTTGTGAGCGGCTTGCATTGAACGGGGGCTGATGATACGACCAAAGAGACCGGCTTTTGTGGCCTTGTCTCGCAAGTCATGGAAGAATGATGTGATTGCATCATCGGAGATGAGTTGACGCTCAAATGCTCGGTCATAACCCCAGTGGATGATGCCACCAGCAAAGCGGTTGAGTGTTGCTCCGTCGAGGACTTCGGCGGCTCCGTAGGGACTTCGGCCCTTGCCTTGACCAAGGGTATTGGCTGTCGCAAGAATGTAGAGGTCCGGTGACCGCTTGATGGTAGTGCCATCTGGCATGGACCAAGAATCATTGGCTAAAGCCATGTTAGCGGCAACTGCTGTGCCTCCTACGAGTCGGTCGAATTCGTCCCAAACGAGAACACCACCGTCTCGGTATGTCTTCACGGCTTCACTCATTCGATGGTTCTCTGTACCATCACGAATGTTTGGAATCATTGGACCGACAATGTCGGAAGGCATCATTTCATTGTGACATGAGACGACAGTGAAACGGACAGAGTCCGAGTCGAAGCCACCTTGAGCCGAAGGCAGAGCGGATAGGGTGTTGAACACTTGTTCAGCGGCGAAGGTCTTACCGGAACCGGCAGGACCAGAGGCCAAAGTATTCTGTCGAATACGACCCATTTCAAGCAAGTGGTCGAAGCAAGGGTGAGCAAGGCCGACCTTGATTTCATCAGTGTCACCGAGCGGCTTAACGACCAAAGGTCGAGGGAGGGAAAGATTCGCAAGACCATCGGAGATGGCGGAATCGACATGACCGGAGACCATTCCAATGATGTGAGGAGCAACTAAAGTTGCGAGGACTGCACCGCCATTATCATCACCTCCGGTGAGTGGCTTGATTTCAACGGCAGGCTTCGGTTTGGGTGCATCTTTTTTGGGCATGGGTGGTGTCTCCTTTGGAGTGGGTGGGGTCTTTGGCTCATCTTTACCTTCGGTAAGGATTTTGATGGAGTGGGTGGAAAAGTGGTCACGGATGTTTGAACCCTTGGTTGGGTGCTGATGGAAGTCAATGTCGATGCAATCAACATGAATCCAAGTCTGTTTTCGGGATTCCGTAGGAATCTTGACTGCGACAACTGAACACTTCGGAGTCTTGCCTCGAATGGCTTCGCCACATACTTTGCAAGTGCTGTCAAAGTTGGCGTTTTTGGTTTGGAAGGCTCCGCCTCGTAGGGTTTTCGATTTCTGGGTTTGTTTCGACATATCATTCATCTCCGTTTTTGTCCGTTATTGTTTGGCCGAGGGAGTCCTCATACATAAAGGGTGAAGTTGCTGGAACATCGAATTCGTCGATATTGGCAACCATTCCACCATTTCGGTAAAGTGCTTCCTCTATGCACATATAGGCTCTTAGGTTTTGTTCTTCTTTACTACTCATGTTTAATTCCTCTTCATCAAAGATGAGAGGATTAAACTAATGAGTATTAAGAAGGAAACAGTATTCCCGTAGGGAATACTGAATTTGCGATTTGGATAATCAATATGTAGATATTGATTATTCAAATCCGTAGGTGTGCATACACCAGCATGTAGAAGATTTTGAGAAGTCAAAACCCCCCTTTAGGGGGGTTTTGTGTCTTGAATTATCTTTATATGGCAAACCCTTTAAAAGGGTTCCATAGGGGTATATGTGTATGTCTGTTTTGCTAATCGAAGATTAGCAAAATGACCTGGGAATCTTTAGATTCCCAGGCTGATGTACACACACGCAGGGGGTCAAGACCCCCAAAAGGGCGGTTTTCCCTAAAGGAAAAACCTTCAGCAGTCCATCGTTTTCGTTTTCCAGCACAGAATTCTTTCGGCCTGCAACTGCTCTTGCGGTTCTGCCTCTGCACATGCGAGCGCGAGTACAGCGTTTTTCTTTTACCTAATATGAACAAATCGTAGATTTGTCCATATAGGTACTTGTGAGACATCGGTGGTAGTCCAGTGGCTTTTGCGAATTTCCGTCGATTGTAGACCCTCTCCAACTTCAGCAAACGGCGGTTTCATTTCTACACCACTTCACTTTTAGGCTACCCTAAATTCCTTTAGGAATCAAACAGGAGTGCGTATATGCCTCCGTATGTGCGAGCATGTGCGTGGCTAAGGTGAGGCGTGTGTGCGAGTACACACAGGCACAGGTGCGAGTGCGTGGCCGCGAGTGCAGGTGCGTGTATGGGTACATGTGTGTGTATGCAAGTGCGAGCACAAGCCAGCCAGCCAGCAAGTATGATGCTGACCCAGAGTCATAAACGCCGTTTTTGGCTCGAATTGGGGGTATTTTGGTGGTTTTGCGAAAGTCTTGGAGCCTCATCACATGAGGCACACATGAGGCGAGAGGCTTAATTTCTATGGATTTCGACTCCCTTTTCTCTCTAAGAAAAGCAGAGGAGCAGAGAGGCAGGCTTGCATACACATCCCCGTATGCACTTGTGGATGCACCAGCACGAGCGCGATTGCGTGCTCTAAATTCCTCAAAAGGAATTTCGCAAAATAGGGATAGAGTATGTTGATACTCTATCCTCTATTTCAAAGAACCTAATACTGATTCAACCGAAGGTTGCTCCAACATTAGCAGGCTTTGCTTTGTTTCAATTGGCTTATTGTCGTTTTAGCAAGACGAGTCTTGCTACTTTTGCAATAGTGGTCTTCAAATTTGGAGAATACTGTCTTGCTATTTTGGTGATAAATCACCAACTTCAACAGACAGCGACTACATTTCACACACCATTTTTAGGGAACCTAAAAATTCCTGGGAGAAATCAGCCCTTAATTAGCAACTTTGGTTTTTGCTTTAGCAAAAACCAACTCTTCCTATTAAGAGATTCAACGACTCGTCGTTGAAGTATCAGTGACTCAAAGAACCCAAAGAACAAGTATGTCTAACCTTTTAGGTTAGCCATACATTGTACTTTGCCTTAAAAATTCTTGGGGAAAAATGGCCCTTTAATAAGGGGTCCCAGGATTTCCTTTGGAAATCCTGGGGTTTTGATTAACCACTCGTGAAGCCTCACGCGAGCGCGAGATTTTCACCGATGGGAAGTCCCACCGGACTCTTGATAAGGGGAGGGGTTCTCGGAGTGGCATGGACCTAACGGACATAACCCTAACTGAAACCTGTAACTGCGAACTCGACTCCTATGGAGTCACCATCGGCGAAGTCTGCCAAACCTGCAAGGATTGGGTCCAATTCTGGACCCTACAAGACTGTTGAAAACAGCCTTGAAAATCCCTGAGACGGGGTCCCTCTAAGAGGGACCCCACTTTTCGCAAGAATCGGCCAAAATGCCGACCCCCCTCCCCGTATGAGTACGCCTACCCTCGCAAATAAATTTCCGATATTTTTCTGAAAATTTTATTTTTTTTAGAAAAAAGTACGATATTTGCCCGATTGTCCGGTATTTCGGCTTACACGAGAAGACTTTTGGGCCTTTTCGCTCTTTCCCCACCCTATCATAGAGACTGCGGCTCCTGCGGCAGGCATTCCACCCCTACTTTGTAGGTTAAATAGGTCAATTGCGTGTGCTAAAGCCATTACAGTGTCGTTATGCTTGCCTCTATCGACTATATCGCCGTTCTTCCATACATGGGCTTCTAATTCATCCAATAAAATGTTCATTATGCGTCTTGTAGCGTCGTCACCATAAGGTATGATGATTTTACCTTGTTCAAACCAACTTCGGAGTCTTGTCATAAGACCTTGCTTCAAAGTCTTGTTGCTTACCTTTGATAACTTCAAATCCAATGTGACATTATGGTGATTTAACAGAGATTGGTATAGGGATTGAAAACCTGCGCTTTCAAATGCGAATTTAGGTCTGTTGTACCTTCCATTGTAGTCAATAACTGCTTCAATCTGTTTTTCTGGTGGGAAATCATTCTTGCGCCACACATTTACAATATGTATGTTGCCATCTGTATCTTTGCGAAGTACAACCATCACTGAGTAGTCTTGTCCGATACCATGTGAAGGGTCAAAACCAATAGCATACTTATCATCATAGATTGCATCGTTCTGCAAGACTTGCGACATATCCATATTCTTGCGAGTGATTGTCTGAGGGAATACTGCGCTGTCATCATCGACTACTTTACACAGATACTCTTGTGCAAATGCAAGTTCACCGATAGCCTGTCTCTGCTCTAATAGAAATTCAAGTGGTCTTTCGGAAGGCCAGAGACACTCTGCTTGAGTATCTTCTTGGTTTCTCCACTCATCATAATTCGTGATAGCACCTTTTCGCCATGATACCCAAGATTCATTTTCTAACATCTCGGTATGGTATAGGTCATTCATAGACATCGGAGTACCTACACAGTAGATACTTGTTCCTGGGGATAACATAGGGGTTAATTTCTTGCGAAACCACTGTTGAACTACATCATAAGACATATCATTCTGGTCGTCCAATACATCATCAAGTGCAATTGCCGCAGGATGTTCTCCACGAATACCCGAACCAACGGATGTTGCTTTAATCCAAGCACCATTATTAAGACGGATTTCAAAGCGATTGCCTCTTTTTTCATCTAACATTCGAGAAAGTTCTGGATGAGTCTTTAGGTCTTGTCTAATTTCTTCAAGACGATTCATAGCCAAATCTTTATTCGCAGAAAACAACCAGATAGTAAAAGGTTTGCCACGCCACTTTTCAAAAAGAAGTTGATGTAATACTTTAACACGAAGAGTGGTGGATTTGCTGTGGTCTCTTGGCGCAATAACACATACACGGTGAACTTGTTTATCTCCTCTGTCTCCGTAAAGTTCTATCCATTCGCTTATATGTTCGCCCCAAGTATAACCTAACCATTCGTAAAAATGCCTAACATCTGTTCTGGACCTCTGCATATTGAATGCTGTCAATAATCTACTCATTCTTCTTCTTCCTGTATGTAGAGAGGAATACCGGACCACTCGGCAAGCGATACACAAAGTCTCTCCATTTCAGACCTGCTACACATGACACCCACTATAAAGTCGTCGGCAAAAATGTTGATTGTAATGTAATCTTCACTTACTTCTGTGAATCGCAATTCTTTATCATTGGATGCCCATACCTTCATTGTACTCATCTCCGTTTAATGCGGCGAGTGTCCTAAGACCCATTCGTAAGTCTGTGAAGGCTTGAATCTCTTTTGTCTTTGGATTAAGGATAATCATAGGGGATGTTGGGCGTTCTCTTGAGAAACCACACATTTCACCGAATGTATCAACAATTTTGTAAGCACCTGGGCGTACTGCATATCTTTCTTGTCCGTGACGAGTAAAAGGGACTACTGATGGAGTGTGATGATGACCGACTACTCCAACATCGAAGTCTGCTTCACCATCTTCCCACATCTTTTTAATTACACGGCTTGGGTCAAGATTTGAATTACCTCGTCGCTTGTGTCGGATTGAGATATGGTAAGGGATGTCTGATACCCACACACGAAGATTTAATTCGTGGGCATGGTACAAAATACCTCTTTCTTCAACAAAACGCTTTAGAGGGTCGAAATCAGTCATACCAGCAGTCCATAAGTCATGGTTTCCAGCAACAACAGCCATTAAAGAATCAGCCGACATATCAAGGTAATGCTCGCATAACTTCCATTGGATAGAAGGAGGGATTGTTGCTTTCATAGCAGGGCGAGGCTTGTCGATAACGAAGTTGTCAATATAGTCACCAGCATGAACAACGAAAACATTTTTGCTATTTGTGATGAGTTCTGTATCAACTCGCAATTGCTCGTGGTCGCAAAAGGGATTACCGATGTGTTGGTCGCTTTGGAATGCAATTCCAATATAATCTTCTTTTGCTGTCTGCATGTGAATATCTGCCCAACGAGCATGTTCAACACCCAAAATTGCTTTTTTAGACATTGCTTCAATGTCAGCCCATAGGTCTTCGTTAGTCTTACCTTTTTTCTTAAGATGCTCAACGACAAATTCTGGTCGATGGCTTTGTGTAATAGAACCGCTAACGAAAGCCGCTCTTATACGCAAACGCCAAGCATTCAGTGAGATTGTGGAATTCTGTCTGTACATTGTCTTAGCAAGACCCATAGAAGTACCATTCCATTCTTTAGGAAGCATATCGTTAAGATTGTGCTTTTGGTAAGCAAACAAATCTGGTTTCGACCTCTGTGTGCGAGTAATCAATGCTCGCCAAGCCTCAATAGTTCGTGAAGGGTCAACACTATGCAAATGCTTTGCGTATTCAGTTTTAACGCCTTCGTAGTGGTCGATTTCTTTGGCGATTAGTTCGTGGCCGTCTTCTGCTTTGCCCATAGTATGACCATGCCTATTGTTGCTTATAATACTATTTATTTCAAGTCTTGTGACAAAATAAATAAAAAAATAAAAGACATACTGCTAACTACTTTTACTTATTCTGTATTCTTTCTTAAGGCTTGATAATCTTTTAATAATATATACTAAAATTAAGTAGGGCGATTTAAGTACATACTCTTAAGAAAGAATACAGAATTTAATCAACTTAGCCGCAGTACAGCGTTTAATTCTTTTTTTATTCTGTTTAGAGTGTTCAAAGAATAAATTACGGCTCGGATAAGAAATTAACAACAATAAATAGACAACTCATTATACTGGTGGGACCGACGGCATACATTCATAAGTCACAGAACACCTACTGGCTATCATGGTGTGGCCGTTCTCAAGCAAGAAGCCGGAAGTTGCGGCGAAAGCAATGCTTGAAGACTTTTCGTACAAAGTCCCTCACCGACAACCATTTTCTCTAATTGCAGGTATGCAAGACATAGTTGAAGAAACAAATCAACTTCGTGACAATAATAACTACGATAACGACTTTGAGTTGTATGATGATATGCTAAAGTTGGACCCAGAACTCAATGGTGCAGTTCGTGCGGTTAGCCTTACGGCTAACAATTACACTATGGACTATCGAGCGGCTCGGAACTCACGAATTCGTGAAGCAATTCGCAATTTGGTAGAAGAAGTGCTTGATTTTGACGATTTCCTCATTAGTGCTATGCGAAACATGATGGTCTATGGGAATGACATCAATAAGTATGTAGGTACGAGCAGAGAGGGTATTACTGATATGCAGTCTCTACCTGTGACTCAAATTACAATTATTGATGGAAGAGGTCTTTCTGAGCCTGCTGACGATGTCAACCCAATTATTGCCGCAGAGCGTTATATTTTGCGAGAAGGAGAACAGACCGCAGAAGAAATTAACGCAGACGAAATCCTTCACACACGCACAGACTATCGAAGTCACTGGTTTATTGATAGTGAAACAAGGACTACATACGGCATCTGGGGTGCTTCTCGCTTTACCTCTCTTAAGCAAGCAATCCGAGCAAAGTACAATAGTATGAATAATAGAATTGCGATTGAAGACGCAATGACAAAACAATACATTACCATTGACAAATCCGCTATCGCCCACATTCAAGACCCAGACGAACAAAGAGAGAGACTTTCATTCATTATGTCTCAAGTAGTATCTACTTTAGAGGCACTAAGGGGAGACCAAGTACCAATTTTCCCAGACTATGTAAAAATACAGCATATTGACCAACGAACTGCTATCCCAGATACTACTTCCTTCCTCGACAATGTAAATGCAGACATAGCGGCTGTTTTGCAAGTCCCAAGAGTAGCCGCAGGTCAAGAGCGAGGTTCAACCTTTGCCGCAACCTACACAGCAAGCACTTGGTCGTCTCAAGCAATTCGTCGTATGCAAGCAGTATTAAATCAGAGTGTTCGCAAAATGTTTAGCAAACATCTTGAACTTCTAAAAATCAATCACACAATGGCTGACTTACCTTCCCTTAACTTCGAGCCAATAGACGAAGAAACCAGACTCAACAAAATGCAGAGGGCAAACATAGGCTACAATGCAGGTATTCTTACTCTAAATCAATCTTTAGAGATTGTAGGTCAACCACAGGAACTCGAAGGAGATATACGAAAAGGCGGGGACTCTCCTGCGCCAATGGGTCGTCTTCCAAGAGAAAACGGTCAAGACGGAGCCGGAGGACCGGAGTCCGACACTGAACAAGAGGTAGAAGAAAATGTCTGAATTAGATGAAGTGCTTGGTCGAGATTCTGACGGCAAGTTGAATTGGCTTGTTGGTAAAGTCACAGACATTACAGAGGACATTTCAATAATCAAAACAAACCATCTATTTCATATTGAAAGGGACTTGCGCCGTCTATGGAAAGTCGTTGGTGGTATTGTTGTTTTTCTTGTAAGTGCTTATACAGGAATACAGGTGATGTAAAATGAATAATAAAGACACATTTAACGACCGAATGGTCAAAAGAACAGTTCTCCCTACAATTTACTTATGGCTTCTTGCCGCAGGTTCAGTAGTGGCTATGGGTATCTGGAAACCCGATGTTGTTCTAATGAACCTTGATGGTTTCATTGCACTTCTGGCAATTATTAGCGGTGTTGCTGTTCCTGCTCTTATGACTGTTCTCCGTATGTGGGAATCTGAACAAGCAATTGAAATTGACAACATGGGTGTCGAAATGGAGCATCAGCGTGACCGAGATGCTCTGCGTAAGCAACATGAAATCGAAATGGACCGATTGACTCTAAAGCACAGCCAAAGTCTACTAACTTCATCTCAAGAACACGAACACATTGTTGAGAAGCACAGAGAAACAATTGTCAAATTAACTCCTATTCATAAGATGGCTGAAGAGATACCAAAGGACGAGTAGTGTTTTCATGGACGAACAATTAGTTCAATCTTTGCAGTACGGTAAGCCAAAGAAGAACGACCCAAGAAAGACTCCTGCTAAACCAAGTGAGCGTCGTAAAGGTTCAAAGAAGAATAAAAAAGACTCTGCTTCTAAACCTAACAACAGCATCCAGATGAGCAAGTCTACCGAATCTCGTATTCGCAAATTGATGGTGGAACATAATGCAAAAGTTGCTAAAAAAGGAAAAGGTAGCAAGGCTACTATGGGTCGGCTTAAGTCTGTCTTCCGTCGTGGGGCTGGTGCTTTTAGCCGTACCCACGCACCAAATATGTCCCGTTCTGGATGGGGAGTTGCACGAGTCAAAGCCTTCTTATATCTCTTGCGAAATGGACGGCCATCCAATCCAAATTACAAGCAAGACAACGACTTATTGCCTAAATCACACCCAAGAGCAACCGTTGACGAAGACTACGAAGACTGGACCGGAGAAATTTTTGAAGCGGCTGAATATCAAGGTCGTAAGGTTAATCTTAACAAACCATTCCGTATGCCTAAAGGCAATTCCAAGAAGTTCGGTGTCTATACCAAGAACGACAAAGGAAATGTTGTTATTGTAAGATTTGGCGACCCTAATATGGAAATACGCCGTGATGATGATAAAGCACGAAAGAACTATCGAAGTCGTATGGGTTGCGATACTGCAAGGGTTGGACCTAAGTGGAAAGCAAATTATTGGTCTTGTAAAATGTGGGAAAGAGGAAAGTCTGTTAAAGATTACACCAGTAGTGACTTTAATAAGACAGATGAAGCCTTAACATCCAATATGTCTGATTGTGGATGTGGTGGGTGCGGTAGCGTAGAAGCCGCAGAACCTAAACCAAATAATAACGAAAGTCATGATGAATATATGTCTCGTTGCACAGAAATGGGTTATTCGCAAGCAGAGTGCATGGAAGCACACGAAGGACATACTTTCCAATCCGAAGAAGATTCTTATGAAGAATTTCTATCAGCGGGCATGGAAGACTACATTTTTTCAGACGAAGAAGGTGCAAGAAAGAAATCGCAAGAAATCGGTCTTGGCGACACATTCCACACAGATACAACCGCTGATGGAACTAAACTTTACTTCCCAGGAAAAGACGAAGCAACTTTCCAACAGTGGTTTGACAAGAATGATTCGCATGATGCTTCATATCATTCTTGCGGAATGGGCGAAGAAATGGTTGGTGGAAAATGCCAAAAGGTAGCCGTGACTATTGATATTGATTTTTCAGTAGATGAAACAATACTTGAAGCATCTACTGGTCGTCAAATTGTTCGTATCTCTGGAATTGCATTCCACGAAGGCATAAACAAAAATGGTTGGCAAATTACTCGTGCAGGTGCTAACCTTGCAGTCTCGCAAATGGTAGGTGCTGATTTAACACTTAATCATCCTCCTTCCGAATCTGGTCGATTTAAAAGAAATATGGATGGAGGAGTTGAAGATGCTGTTGTTGGTATTGTCACTCAAGCATCTATCGTTGACCAAATGAATGCTAATTGGGAAGTTAAGTTCAAGGCAGATGTCTACCGAACTGAATTGTTTGAGGCACTTGAAACTGGACTATGGCTAAGAAAAGGCTACGGTGTTTCAATCGGCGGCTCTGGTATTCCAGACGAGATGATAGAAGCAGAAGATGGTCGAACAATTATGAAATTCGAGACCGATTTTCAGTTCGACCACCTCGCTATCGTCCATAAGCCTGCTTACGACAGGGCTTCTATTGATACAGTAGAAAGAGCAACAGTTAGTATGGCAAATGCAGAAGTCTTTAATAGTCACAAGGAACATGGAGTAAATTACAACAAGGTGAACTCAATGACCGAAGAAGAAATTATTGTAGCAACCGAAGAGGCAGTCGTTGAGACTCCCGACCTTTCGGCTGAACTCGAAGCACTCAAAGCATCCCTCGCTGAGAAGGACGCTCAACTAAACGCAATCAAAGCCGCAGAAGATGCAAAGGCTGAATCTCACCGAGTCTCTCTTGTTGAAAAAGCAACAGAGATGGGGATTGCAGGAGTTAGCGAACTACCTTCCGAAACCATTGAAACAATCATGGCTTCCTTTGAAGCAAAGACTGTTGTGGTCGAAGAAGTTGACATGAAGCCAATTGTGGCATCTGAATCCATCGAAAGTCCAGTAAAGGCTTCCGAATCAACTGTGGCAAATTATCTAAATGGCCGCAAACTACAAACCCCAGAAGAAATCTACGAAAAAGGTTTCAATGTCTGGGCTAACGCTTGGAACCAGACGGTTTCAGACAAAAGCATTCGCTCCCCTCTGTACGCAGAGGCAAAGGAGCAAAACTTAATTTGAGGATGATTTTATATGAGCAATAAAGCAGAAGTACGAAGCGCAATCTTGAAGACAGGAACCACTGTCACTGGCCCAGGTTATCTATTGACTATGGACGGAACATCGAACACCCTTGACCTCGTCACATGGGGAGAAACCGTTCTCGGTATCTCCGCTGACGAATCAGAGCGAGACTCAAGTGGTCTCGTGACCGCCGCAGGAGCAACTGTCGGATTCCGTCCTCTTGGCGGAGTTATCATGGTCGCTTCCAAGGCTTCTCAAACCTACACCACAGGACTACCTGTCTACGCAGACAACAGTGGACTTGTTGCAGACGGTGACGACTCCGGCGGTTCAACTGCTGGTAAAATCATCGGTCTTTACATTGGCGCAGGTGTCGTCACATCAGCCGCTGTTGGTGAACTTATTCCAGTTATGACTTCTGTCGGAAGTGCTAACTGATTACCTAAATAATGGAGTTGAAAAATATGAACAAATCTTTGGAACAAATTCTAACTGTTGAAGCCGCCGCTGGACCATTCGGACAATCCGATGCAGTCCTTGAACAAACCCTCCGTGACTTTATCCAACTACAATCCACCACAATTGCAGTCGGAACACAAGTCGTCGGTGTTCGTCGTGTCGGATGGCTCGAATACACTTTCTACACTGGTGCAGAGGGTACTTTCTCTTTCCCTCTCGCTGATAACGCAGTTACCGACCCTACCAAGATTGGGACGGCTAACTACTCAGTTCACTTGAAGAAGGGACAAGGTCGATGTGTTTTCCTCGACTCCACTCTCCTTCGTGGCGAATCTTTCGAGAACCTCGACCGTCAGCAACTCGCTATTGTCCGAAACATGGCAGAAGTTATTGATGACCTAATTATCGACACTCTTCTTGCCGGTGCAGGACAAAGTGTTGCTGTTGCAAGCGGCTCAGAATGGGACACCACGAGCGCAGACGCAGAAGCAAACATTCTAACTGCTATGGATAAAATCTTTGAGAACGGTCGTGTTTCTGGAAACGAACCACTTGCCCTCATTGTTCCTGCAAAGCACCGCAATGTTCTCTTGAACACTACTCTCTACGGCAATGTTGTTGAGTCTCTTCAAGACCACCTTGCTCGAATGGCTAACTTGACCATCTACTACACTCGCCAAGCAGAACTCGGTGATACTGCATTGCTTTTGGTCCCAGGTTCAGAAACCGCAGAATTCTTCCAATACAACGGAGACGGTTTCCAAGAAACTGAATTGACCCGAATCCCAGGAGTCGGATTTGATTGGATGCTCACAGGCTACATGGGTTGCATCGTGCATCAACATCAAGACGGAGCCGCTTCTGGTAAGTCAAACCGTATCGCTAAGATTACGAACATCTCCGCTTGATGCGAGGTGTTTTAGTTGATTACTGAACGAACCCTCCACCTAATCTTCCTCGCTGAGAGAAGGTTAAAGAGGTCGCTCACTGAGTCTGAAAAGACTCGGTTTGAAGGTCTAAACCTTCGTAGTGAGGCTTATGCTCTTGCAGAATCTTTTGCAAAGGCTAAACCTAAAGCAAAACCAGTAGCAAAGCCTAAACCAAAAGAGGTGAAGAAGAGTGAAGACTAAGGCCGGAGTAGCAAAAGCACTCAAGGACAAAGGAATTCCTCTTCCAGAAGAAGATACTTACGATGCAATGATGCACCGTCTCAATACTTGGGAAGCAAGTCTTGGATTTCTTTTTCGCAGAATTAAAACTCGTAATTTCGCAAGACAACAATTACCTGCTGAAATCCCTATGGGAGCAGTAGTGTTTGTTCCAGCAAGTGCTTTTGGTCGCATTCTTATGAAAAAGGGAGTTATGTTCCCTCTTGGTCGTTCTCATTACAACAAAGACCTACACATACTTATTGATGTTCCTAAATCAGAAACTTATTCTGAACCAGTAGCAGAAAAACCTAAAGCAAAAGCAAAGGTTGCACCTAAAAAGAAAAGTAGTTCAAAGAAAAAGGTGAGTAAGAATGACGGTGACAACAGCGCAAATTCGTGATTTGCTTAATCGTCCTCGTGGTTTAAACGAAGGAACCATTACCGAGTATCTTACTATTCGCACAGCAGAAGTCAATAAAAAGGCTCGCTCCAATACCTTGTATGGTCTTGGTGACAGTGTCGGTACTGATGATGTTTCAAAAGAATCTGCTATTAAATTGTTAGTTGCTTGCGATTGCTTGCGAATAATGCTTGATACTATCCCCTCCTATGTTCCAGAACCCGAACAGCGTAGAACAGACATTAGAATACGGGCGCAACTGACAAACTTTGAAAAAAGAGCAGATGAAATGCTCGCCGCTATTGCAGAAGTAGGTGGCTCCGCCTTTGTTGTGTCTAATACTAAGACAAGAACAGAGACGGTGTGATTAGATGGCTGACTATACATGGTCTGCAAGTAGTGCAGGAAATGCAAGTGTTGCAGGCAATTGGTCTCCAAACGGAGTTCCTGGGGCTGGCGATAAAGCAGTATTTGGAACAGAAGTCAATTCTACCTGTACATTTAATGTTGCCGCAGTTGCCGAAATAGAAATAACAGCAGGGTGTCAGCATCTAATTGTTATTGCGAATAATATTACTTTACAAGGTATAACTATCAGAGAAGCGGGAAAAATCCAACTTGGCGCACTAAGACAATTTATTTTTAATGGTACTGCTAAATACACTTCTGGAAAAGTATATATTCGCAATTTTATTACTGAGTCTCCTTTTGACAGCGCAACTTCTCGTTCTCATTGCTTTTACACATTTGACGGAGTAAGCGCAAGAGTGTATTACGATACTGGTATTTATCCTCATATTAAATTTGTTAGTGGAAATCACACACCAGAATATATTGACCCCTCTGTTGCAGATACCACAGATATAAACTTCTTATCTGTTACTTCTTCAAGTGCTGGTCTAATGGCTCCCGCTACTGCCGTCCCTACTCCTAACGATAAAGCAAAAAGATGGATTTCTGATAATGCCGTACAAGCGCAATTTGTTACAAGTAGTGCTTCCTTTGATGGTGGTTATGCTACTTGGTCCTTCCAAGGAGTCCCGAATACTGGTTTTATAATGCCTACTTCTTTAGTAACACAATACAACTTGGCTACTATTAAATTTGACAAAATGATTATTTCTGCATCAGTAGGAGGAGTTGGTGCAAAAGTATTGATGTCCCCTAATTCTCGTCTTTTTCTTACCGATTTAACCATCGAAAATGGAGCAAGTATTACTGCTACTGTTCCATGTGCCATACACCTCATTAACAGGCCCACAATCAAAGGCACATGGGGTTTTATGCCTGTTGCTGATGGTATCTATCACTCTAAATTTGGTGATGTCTTGGGTCCAAGTCACGGCGGTACTTCTCTTACTACAATTGGAACAGCAGGACAGGTAATCAAAGTCAACAGTGGCGCAAATGGTTTAGAGTGGGGTACAATTACTGCCGGTGGTTCGGGAGACATTACCGGCGTGACTATTCAAACCGATTCGGGTTCGGGTTCTAAAGCCACAGATACAGGAGGCTCGGCAGACTTTTCCCTATTGGGTGCAAACGGCGTAGGAATTACAAACAGTGGTGCTACAATCACAGCCGTTGCTGTTCCCGCAGAAATAGACCACGACGCACTAAGCAACTTTGTAGCGGCGGAACATGTTGATTGGGCCGGTGCAAATGCAGGAACAATCCACGCAAGTAACTACACCGATACTACTACCAACAC
>TARA_R110001606_G_scaffold327262_1_pt1 | contig 58575 bp, 54 predicted proteins | sample TARA_R110001606 | Tara Oceans TARA_R110001606 (sample SAMEA4398315) | marine metagenome | biome: Polar Biome; feature: [SRF] surface water layer (ENVO:00010504); material: water (ENVO:00002006), including particulate matter (ENVO:01000060) such as... | depth 5 m
TCGCCCTTCTTGTCGGAAATGAACCGCACCGTGTCTTCGTTCAGACCTTTGGGCGCAAAATCCTGTTCGATGTCCGACGACCAGCCGAACTCGTAAGCGCTCGCCTTGTCGACCGCTTCCCGCGCCTCGGCGTTCATTTCCGCGCGTTCTGCGTCATAATCTGCAGTTTTGACATCTTCGCTCATCATGCTTTTTCCATTATTCGAATTTTGGGGGCGACTGGCAAATCCGACAGGCTCGCCAGGCTGACATCGGCCAGCGCCTTGCGGATCGTCCGGTTCACAACACCCCAATGGGGTTTAACGGTGCAGCCGTCCTCCAGCAGACAATCGTGATTGCCGTCAATGGTACAACTGGTAATCGCCAGCGGGCCTTCGACCGCCTCGACTATATCGGCAAGACTGATCGACGAAGGAGGCCGGGCAAGCCGGATGCCACCGCCGATGCCGCGCGTCGATTCGAACAGGCCGGCAGCCGTCAAGCGGCTGACAAGTTTTTTTGCCGTGGGCAGCGGCACACCGGTTTCCTGCGCCAGCTTGGTTGCGTTGAGCTTTCCCTCTGCGAGCAGCGCAGCACCGCAATGGCGCGCGGCGGCGGACATCAGGACAACAGCATAGTCGGCGAGGTTGGAAAGACGCATTTTTCTCGATTCGCTGGGGGTTAAAAACTAAACAAGACTGATTTAGTCTCATTTATCCAACATTGCAAGCGTAGCGCGGGTTCAAGCTACCTCAAAAAGGCTTGAACATGCTTCCAATTCTTCCAGTCAGGTGTCGGAAATCAGCGGTGCAATCTTGCCCTTCAAATCGCCGCGCTGATCGATCAGTCGCGCGATTTCGCCCTCACCGACGCGAAGTTGAGTCGGAGTCACACCGGCAAAGAATTTCACTTCGCGGATCATGTGCGACTGGTCGTAGAAAGCGTCTACCAGTTGAAGCAGCTCTTCCTGATTATGTTCGGCATAAGCCCGGGCCGCCCGCAACGCCCGATATTTGCGCGCCAGATATTTCGGCGGCATGCCATAAAGCTTGTTCACCGTGCGCAGCACCTGCCGCGAACTTTGCGTCGACCGCTCCATCAACCCGCTGATCGGCGGGGAAGGTTCCGATGACAGCCATTCGTCGACCATCTTGGTAAAGGCAGCCGTTTCCGGTTTGAGCCGCGGTTTCAGCGCCCGATAGACTTTATCGGCCCAGGCAACCATCTCTTCGGGAGTCTGGCAGCCGCGCAGATATTCCAGATTCTTGTCAATTTCCTGGGTGAAGACCTCGGCGGCATTGACCGCCTTGTCGGTATATTCCGCAGCTGATTTCCGGGTGGAAATCGCCCAGCCTGCGGGCAATACGCCGACGCCGAACATCCGGAACGGTCCGGTCACGTCGACATGCATCGCTCCTGTCGAAGGCCCCTGCAGCACGGCGCCTTCATGCGAAAAACTGCTGCCGTCGGCGAAGCTTATGACCGCACTCCCCTCCAGCAGAAAGCGCAACTGCGCGATGGCAGCCCGCTCGTTATCCGCAAAACGCGGCTGATCATCCTCAAACAGATAATAGACCGAGACCAGGTCCCGGACATCTTCTGCAGGCGCATAATATCTCAAACTTACCAAATCGCGACCCCCTAATCTGTCCCTCCCCCAGGTTCAGATTCCATATGGAATGCGCTTTTATAGCAAAAAAACATAGTTAAAAAAAAGGCCTGACCAAAAAAATGGTCAGGCCAATAAGGAAAAGAACTCCGATACCGTCAAATTATGATGGCAAGAGCCCTTCGGGTCGCCCCATTGCTATGCACAGGTAATGGATCGGCTTTATTGGACAAATACGACAGATTCCGAACATAGTTTTGACATTTAAGGACAATCGCAACGGATCACGCTCGTAATTCAGCTGTTCGAAGCAATCCAGGCGTCAACCCTCTCTTCCATTATGTCGAGCGGCACCGGACCACTTTTCAGGATCACGTCATGGAACGCGCCCATGGTGAATTCGTCGCCCAAAGCCTCCTGCGCCCGCGTCCGAAGCTCGAGTATTTTCAATTTGCCAATCATATAGGCCGTCGCCTGACCGGGATAGACGATATAGCGTTCAATAGCCTTACGAATGTCCCCGTCGGGGTTGGGCGTGTTGTCCGTCAGATATTGAATCGCTTCTTCGCGGCTCCAGCGCTTGTCATGGATACCGGTATCGACAACCAGCCGGCATGCCCGCCACAATTCCATGCCGAGCCGGCCAAAATCGGAATAAGGGTCGGTGTAAAAGCCCATATCCTTGCCCAGTTCTTCGCTATACAGCCCCCAGCCTTCAGAATAGGCAGTCACGCCGCCGAATTTTCGAAATGGCGGCAGGTCACCGAGTTCGGTCTGGATTGCCAATTGCAGATGATGGCCAGGCAAGGCTTCGTGATAGGCCAGCGCCTCCAGCTCGGTTTTCGACATGCTTTTGAGATCATAGAGATTCACATAATATGTGCCTGGCCGGGAACCGTCAGGCGCAGGCCGCTGATAAAAAGCCTTGCCCGCCGATTTTTCACGGAACGCCTCAACCGGTTTGATCACGAAAGGAGCGTTGGGCAGCGTGTTGAAAAATTCCGGCAGCTTCTTTTCCATTGCTGCAAGCTTGCTATTGGCATCCGCCAGATAATCCTCGCGGCTGGTGTAGAAATATTGGTCACCAGTACGCAAATGGACGAAAAATTCCTGCAGGCTGCCTTCAAAGCCCACATCTGACATGATCTTCCGCATCAATCCGTGAATGCGCGCAACATTGTCGAGACCAATCTGATGGATCTCGTCTGCGCTCAAATCTGTCGTCGTATAATTTTGCAGCCGCTCTGCATAATAGGCAGCGCCATCCTCGAACCGCCAAATACCGTCGCCATCGCTGGCCATTGCCTGCTGACGCTCCATTTCGGCAATCAGTTTCTCATAAGCGGGCTGCAGGCTGTCGATCAAAGCTTCTTCGCCGCGGGCGATCAAGTCTGCCTTTTCGCTCTCGGCGATATCGAGGGCATTCACCTTCTTCTTCAAATCGGCAAATATCGGCGAATCGTCGCCCTCGTCAAACGGCGCGCCGGTGATCACGTTCCGGGTGTCGCTAATGACATAAGGAAACACCCAGTCCGGCACCATGATGCCATCATCTGCCCGCTCGGCAGACTGCGCGACCAGCGTTTCAATGAGCGGACCAGCACCAAAGAGCCGGCTAACATATACGCCCGCGTCGGCCTTGTTGGCGACCCGGTGAATATTGATCATAAACGCCGGAACCTGGCTTTGCGCACCATTCATCTGGTCAAAAATATAGCTGTTGCGACGGAACGGGAAAGCATTGCGGGAGCGCTCCGCCCTTGCTTCAAACAGACGGTAGCTCAACTGGCCGGCTTCGCTCAGCTGGTCTTTATCAAACACGGCTTTCATTTTGGCGAGAGCGGCCTGGCCACGTTCATATTGCTCGATCGCGGCGGTCTCGCTCGGATCATCCCATTTGCCATAATCGGCGTCACGAATACCCCGATAGGCTTTCGACACGGGCGAATGGGCGAGCTCCTGATCGTCATAATCTTCGAAAAAGGCGGACAGCTGTGCGTTGATGTCCTCCTTCGTCTGGCTTGCAACTTCGCCAGTTTGTGCATGGCTTGCGGGCCCAACGGAGACGGCGCTCAATGCCAAGGCAGAAGCGGCGGTCAGCAACAAATATCTCATCCAAAATCTTCCTTATCCGATAGAAATTTCTCCGGTCTTATCATCCTGTTTGGATTTGCACAAATCAGCTTGCACCCGCACCGGTTGCCTCGATCGAAACCCTTCGACATTTGCCGGTTGCTGCCAGGATTGTCCGGCGATAGGTGTCGAACCATCATGAATGCCTATTCAACGGACGCATTGATCATCGGCGGCGGCCATAACGGTCTGGTCTGCGCTTATTATCTTGCGCGTGCCGGCATGAAGGTCCGGATATTGGAAGCGCGCGACGTGACCGGCGGCGCGGCGGTGACCGAGGAATTTTATCCCGGTTTCCGCAACAGCACCGCCAGCTACACGGTCTCTTTGCTCCAGCCAAAGATTATCGCCGACATGGGTCTGGTTGAACGCGGCTACCGGGTGATCGAGCGACCCAAGAGCAACTTTCTGCCGCTTGGCGGTGGCGAATATTTGCTCGTCGGTGGCTCTCTCGAAGCCACGCAAATGGAGATCGCGCGATTCTCCCAGGCGGACGCGGCGCGCCTGCCGGAATATTATGCCATGCTGGAATCGGCAGCACAGATATTACGCGAACTGGCACTGGAAATCCCGCCGAATGCCGGGAGCGGAGTCCATGCCATGCTGGCGGGCATCAAGACCGCCCGCCGGTTCACCCGGCTATCGGTGCTGGAACAACATAATATCCTCAAGCTGTTCACGCTCAGCGCCCGCGAGCTGCTCGACCAGTGGTTTGAAAGCGCGCCGATCAAGGCAGCTTTCGGCTTCGACGCCATCGTCGGCAATTACGCCAGCCCCGACACGCCGGGCAGCGCTTATGTCCTGCTCCATCATGTCTTTGGCGAGGTCAATGGCAAGCATGGCCAGTGGGGCCATGTGCTTGGCGGCATGGGACGGATCACGCAACTCATGGCCGAGGCCTGCGAAGAAGCGGGAGTCGAAATCAGCCTCGAAACACCGGTGAGAAAGCTGCTGGTCGAGAACGGAGCCGCAGTCGGGATTTGCACTGTTGATGGCGAGCAAATCCGAGCGCCAAAGATCATCGCCAATGTCGGCCCGAAACTGCTCTATGATCAGCTGATCGATGCTGCTGACTTGCCCGCTGATTTCCGCAGCATGATGGCAGGCTACCAGTGTGGCTCCGGTAGTTTCCGGATGAATCTAGCGCTCGGCGGCCTGCCCGATTTCACCGATCTTCCGGGAACCGGGGATCATCTGAAATCCGGGATCATCATGGCGCCGTCGCTCGGCTATATGGACGAGGCCTATCAGGACGCGCGGCGAGACGGCTGGTCGCGCAAACCGGTGGTCGAAATGCTGATCCCCAGTCTTGTCGACGACAGTCTGGCCCCCGGCGGCCAGCATGTCGCGAGCCTGTTCTGTCAGCAATTTGCACCCGTATTGCCAGAGGGGCGCAGCTGGGACGATGAACGCACCGCAGCAACAGAAGCGATACTGGACGTTGTCGAAAGCCATGCACCGGGCTTTCGCAAACTGATTCTCGGGCGGGTGGCACTGTCTCCGCTCGATCTGGAACGCAAATTCGGCCTGGTCGGTGGCGATATTTTTCATGGTCGCATGTCTCTCGACCAGCTTTGGACAGCGCGACCAGTGATCGGTTCCGCCAATTACAAGGGGCCGATCCAGCATCTCTATATGTGCGGCTCGGGGACCCATCCGGGCGGCGGCGTCACCGGCGCACCCGGCCATAATGCCGCCAAAATGATCCTGCGGGAGCGCGGTTTTCTGGGTCGATGGCTCGGCTGACGCTACGGCAGGCTAGTCAATTTAGCTGCCTATTGCACCCGCCCGCCGAGAGGGATAGCTTCCCCCACTTGGGATGGGAGACTCACTATGCGCAAATCACTGATGTTGGCAGCATGCACGGCTGCTCTGGCTTTATCTGGCTGTTCGAAAATCAACGAGGGTGACGATAGCGCCGCAGAGATTGCGAATACCGAATATCCCGAGCAGGTATTCTGGGGCGACACCCATCTCCACACCGACAACAGCATCGACGCATTCGGTTTCGGCAATAGACTGGACGCCGAGAACGCCCTGCGCTTTGCCCGCGGCGAGGAAGTCACCGCAACCAAAGGCGCCAAAGCCAAGCTGTCCCGACCACTCGATTTTCTGGTGATTGCCGACCATAGCGACGCAATGGGCGCCACCAAGGCAATCATGGAAGCGCCCCGCATCGCCTTGCTGACCAATAAATTCCTGCTCCGCTGGCACGATATGATGAACGAGAGCGACGAGGGCTCGTTGCGGGTGACGGCGGAGCTTATCGATGGCGCGGCAAAGGGCACATTGCCGGAATCGCTCACGGATCCGGAAGAATCGCGGGAACGCACGGCCGATCTCTGGGAAAAGCACGGCGAGACCGTCGACCAGTATAATGAACCCGGGAAGTTCACCGCTTTCATGGGCTTTGAATATACATCGATGCCGGATGGCGACAATCTCCACCGCGTCGTGATGTTCCGCGAAGGTCCGAAGAAAATGGGCGATACCATTCCCTATGGCGCTCTGGGTCTGCAAGATCCTGAAAAGCTCTGGGCCTATATGGCAGCCTATGAGAAAAATACCGGCGGCAAAGTGCTCGCCATTCCGCATAACAGCAATGTTTCGAACGGCCGGATGTTCGCGATGAACAAATTTGACGGCAGTCCGATTGATGCAGCTTATGTAAAAACCCGGGCGTTGCGCGAACCGATCGTCGAGGTCACGCAGATCAAGGGCGACAGCGAATCCCATCCGTTTCTGTCGCCCAATGACGAATTTGCCGATTTCGGTGTCGCTGGCTGGGACAAATGCAATCTGAGTTGCACAAGAGATATGCCGCCCGAAAGCTATGGCGGCAGCTATGTTCGCGAAGCGCTGAAACGCGGGTTGGAACTGACTCTTTCCGTAGGCGCCAACCCGTTCAAATTCGGCATGATCGGTTCAACCGACAGCCATACCTCGCTGGCAACGGCCGACGAGAATAATTTCTTCGGCAAGCACAGTGCCAACGAGGCCAATAACAAGCAGCGCGCACTGGAGCCCCAGAATCTCGGCACCCGCGAAGGACGGTTCGGCTGGCATTATCTTTCCAGCGGCTATGCCGCCGTGTGGGCGACCAGCAACACACGCGAAGCCATTTTCGATGCAATGATGCGTCGCGAAGTCTATGCAACAACCGGTCCGCGGATGCAGGTCCGGTTCTTTGGCGGCTTTGATTTTACCGCCGACGATGTCGCTGATCTGGTCAAGACCGGCTACTCCAAGGGCGTTCCGATGGGCGGAGACCTGACCGGCGGCGACGGCGAAGTCCCCAAATTCCTGATCAGCGCGCTGATGGACCCGGAGAGCGGCAGTCTCGACCGGATCCAGGTAATCAAGGGCTGGGTCGATGCTACAGGCAAAAGCCAGGAAAAAATCTACAATGTCAGCTGGAGCGATGCCGATACGCGCGAACTTGGTGCCAATGGCAAGCTGACTGCGGTACCCAATACGGTTGATCTGACCAAGGGCACCTGGGACAATGCCACCGGCGCTCCGGAGCTCGTTACCTTCTGGCAAGACCCCGATTTCGACGCCGACCAGAACGCCTTCTATTATGTGCGTGTGCTGGAAATCCCGACGCCGACATGGCCGGTTTATGATGCACTCAAATTCAAGCTGACCCTGCCCGGTGATGTGATCAAGGTCCAGCAGGAGCGCGCCTATAGCTCGCCGATCTGGTACACGCCGACGGCTTAGGCTCGCTGAACCAATCAGTCGGGGCCTGTCACTGGACGGGCCCCGCAATCCTTTGACTCGCTGCGGCTGAACTTAATGGGCTATCCGATATATGTTGCGTAAATTTATCAAAGAACCGCTGGTCCATTTTCTCGGTGGCGCGCTGCTTATCTTTGCTTTTTTCTGGGCTACCGGCAGTGACCGTGACCCGGCGGATTATGCGATCAATATCGATGATACGGATATTGCCCGGCTCGAGGCAGGGTGGGTGCAAAATTTCCGCAGGGCACCGACACAAGCGGAACTGGATAGCCTGATCGACCAGGAGATCGCCGAAGAAATCTATTATCGCGAAGCGTTGAGACTGGGGCTGGACAAGAATGACCCGGTGATCCGGCGGCGGCTGTTCACCAAGATGCGCTTCGTCGACAGCGAAGAGGCTGCAGACATCGAACCGGACGATGCGGTCTTGCAAGAGTGGATCGACAAGAATCCCGGAAAATATTCCCTGAGTCCGCTTTATGATTTCGAGCAAATATATCTCGGACAGATCAGTGTAGCCGACGCACGCGACCGGATCGAAAGGCTGAATGCGGGAGCGGACCCATCCACCTTGGCGCAATCTCTGTCCATGCCGGGGACGGTCGCAAGAGCCAGCACCGCAGAAATATCCAGTCAGTTTGGCGACCGTTTTGCAGATCAGTTGGAGAAGATGGAACCCGGGATATGGAACGGTCCCGTCGCCTCCGGCTTTGGCACGCACGCGGTCAAAATTTCCGCGAAGGCTCCTGGCCAGAAAGCAGCTCTGGACAATATCCGGCAACAGGTCCTCAATGACTGGCGTTCATCGCGGCAAGCCCGGCAGAAAGCAGAAGCGCTTGCCCGGTACAAGGCGCAATATGAAGTCACGGTGGCTGGTCGCCCATGAACCGCTGGTTAGCCGTCTTGTCGGTCTTTCTCGGGCTGGTCCTGTACCCGACCAACGCCAGCGCCGATGAGCTGCGCCCGGCCTATATCGAGATGACCGAACAATCGCCCGGCCAATGGTCGCTGCTGTGGAAGGCATCGACCAATTCGCGCCTGGGCCAGACCGGCGAGATCATAATTCCGGAAAATTGCGAGGTCGAAGGCGAACGCCAGCGCGAATATTCTGGCAGCAACATCCTAACCCGTCTCTCGCTGCGTTGCGACGGACCGGTGCAGGGACAGACAATCGGTCTGAAGGGTCTGGAACTGTCAACAACCGATGCGCTGGTTCGCATTGCCCCGATGGGCAGCGCCATGCAGACTGTGCGGCTAACCCCGGACCAGCCGTCCGCGACCCTGACCAAGCCATCCGTGATTTCCAATGTAGCTGCAACTTACACAATCATTGGCGTCGAACATATATTGCTAGGCTTCGATCATCTGTTCTTTGTGCTCGCTCTGGTGCTGCTGCTCAAGGGCGGCTGGCTGGTTGCCAAAACCGTCACTGCCTTTACGGTCGCCCATAGCATCACATTGGTGGGGACGACGCTCGGCTGGCTTTCACTGCCCTCGCAGCCGGTTGAAGCGGTCATCGCCCTTTCGATCATCTTTCTGGCCGTAGAAGTGGTGAAGGCGAAGCCCGATGACCGGCGGCTCTCGGAACGATTCCCGTGGATCGTAGCCTTTCTGTTCGGCTTGCTCCACGGCTTCGGCTTTGCTGGTGCCCTCGCCGAAATCGGTCTGCCGGAAGGAGATGTCCCGCTCGCCCTGCTGACCTTCAATCTCGGCGTCGAGATCGGCCAGCTGGCCATCGTCGCCATCGCCATGGCGATACTTTACGGCATCCGTAAACTGCGGGGCAATTGGTTGCACCCGGCAAAAACCGCCACGGCCTATGGCATCGGCATTATTGCAACCTACTGGTTTGTCGAGCGGATGATCGCCTGAACCGGGTCAATTTTTGGTTTCACCAAGCTGCGCTACCCGGAGTTCGATCTTTTTCATTTCGGCCAGCAGCGAGAGCAGGTTCATCCGGTCAAACATCCACATTTTCAGCAAGCCTACAGCCTGGAACAGCGCCAGAAATCCGGCGGACCACAGGATCGTCTCACGAATCTGCTCGGCCTGGAAAGCCTGCCAGCCGCAGTAAAGAGCGAACAGAAATAGGACGAAGGTGACCGCGGTGACCATGTAGGACCAGAAACGCATCGGCCCGCGCAATGTCGCGCCAAGCTGATCAAACAGCCCCCGGCCATTTTCCAGGTCGTCCAGAAAGGCCTTGTCATCTGCGGTCAGAGCCGCGCCCAATTGATCATCAAATTTTGTCATGTCATTCTCCTTCATCAAATTGAACATCGTCCAGCGCAGCTTTCAACTGACGCCGGGCATGGAAGAGTCGTGATTTGGCGGTACCCACCGGCACTGCCGTCACCACAGCGATTTCACCAATGGTCAAACCTTCACTGAAATAGAGCGTTGCGGCGGTCCGGTGGTCATCGCTGAGGCTGTCAAACGCCTGGGTGATTGTCACTCTGGCTTCACCAGCGGGCGGGACCACCGGATCGCTGACGCCCTCCCCGATCCAATGTCTTTGCCGTTGGTTTCGCCTGATCCTGTCGGTACATTTGTGGTGGAGGATCGTATAAGCCCAGGCAGGGAATCGTGCAGGGTCGCGCAAAGTCCGCCATCCGCGGCAGATGCCCGTCCAGGCTTCCTGAACCGCTACCCCGGCCTGTTCTTCATCGCGCAGCAACCGGCAAGCGGTTCGCATCAATCGCGGATACCAGCGAGCCGCCAGTCGTTCGCCTGCGCGACTGTCTCCAGCCTGCACACGCGCCAGCAGCAGCTCGTCATATATTCGCTCGGTTTCGCTGTAACGCTCGGACATGCTTTTGGCCTTTACTCCGATAGTCGGAGCAAAGCGCCAAAAGGTTCATGTGGCCAAAAATATCTTGGAAAAATTATCCAGCTGGCGGTCTGTGCGCGTCTTCCGACCAGTCCTGCCGAGCAGCCCATTCTTCGAGTGTTTCAAATTCGACTTCCGGCAGACGCTGCTGCATGAAGTCGGTGTCCACTTCAAAGGGCCTTGTCACGTTATTGTTGTTATATTCGTAGAAGGCGGTGATCCCGGCGGCCATGGATTCGCGATTTTCCGGTGCTACATCATCGCCAAAGGCCTTGACCAGATAGTCTCCAAATTCCTTTGGCGTGCAGGGATCATATTTGATCTCATGGCCGAATACACGTGACAGGATTTCGGCAACTTCCGGGGGTTTGATGCGCTGCGGCCCACCAATATTGAGCCAGGAACCTTCAAAGTCCGGACGGTCCATCGCGGCAACCATGCATTTGCCGACATCATCCAGACTGATCCAGTTTGCTTCCAGAGTTGCATTGTGCGGATAGACATAGCGTTTTTCGTCCATAATGAACGGCCGCGCCCAATTGGTCAGTAGATTGTCCATGAACAATACCGAGCCAAATACAGTCGCGGGCATGCCGGAACGGAAAATCTCGTTCAGCGCAATCGTGTTATTGCCATAAGTGAATGGGTCACCGGGACGCTCCGGAATCCAGCTCGATGTATTCCAGACAAAACGCTCGGTGCCGGCCTCCTTGGCGGCGGCGGCTACACGCCCCACCATAGAGGCGCGATCTTCCCGCGTCTGCAACGGGTGCGTATAGAAAACGGCATCAGAACCCTCAAAAGCCGGGATCCACGTGGATTCATCGGCGAGGTCGATTTTCCGGCATTCATCGGCAACATTGGAGCCGCCCAAATTTGGCGTTTCACTGCGTGACAGGGCACGAACCTTGTGACCCGCTGCTGCCAATTGCCGTATTTGTGCAAGACCTTGCCGACCGGTTGCACCCACGACTGATACCAATGCCATGATTCTCTCTCCTTTTGCGTTTGTAGCAACGCTAGAGGCGAATATGCAGAGCCCCAATGCTCCATTTTGTCAGGACATTTTTGTTAGGGCCGGTTTTGCTGGAGGATGCTCAGGAAGTCTGTTCGGTCAGCATCGCCTGCCAGCGCTGCATACCCGAAATCCAGCGTTCCGGATCGGCCCCCTTCTGCCTGACATAATCGCCCACCTTGGGATGCGGAAGGATCAGGAAACGCTCGTCGCCGATCGCCTCGACGCAAATATCGGCAACATGCTCCGGCGTCACGATCCCGTCCTTGGCAACAGTGGATGTGTCGACACCGGCAATCATCGGCGTATCAACGCCTTGCGGACAGAGAACCGATACTTTCAGTCCTTCTGCGCCGTGGGTAATCGCCAGCCATTCGGCGAAACTGACCGCGGCATGTTTTGTCACGGAATAAGGCGCGGAACCGATCTGCGCCAGAAGCCCGGCTGCCGAGGCGGTGTTGAGCAGATAGCCACCACCGCGCTCCAGCATCTTGGGCACCAATATCCGCGCGACACGGATATGGGCCAATACATTGATGTCCCAGATATTCTGCCAGTCCGCATCATCCACTTCGACTCCGCCGCCGGTGATGATTCCGGCATTGGAGACGAACAGATCGATCGGGCCGATATCGGCTTCAACTGTTTCGATAAGATTGTTGATATCCGTGGCCAGTGACACATCGGTTTTGATCGCCACCCCGCCAATTTCGTCTGCGACTGCCTGCGCGCCGGCGAGATCACGATCCGCGCAGATGACTTTCTTTGCCCCTTCCGCTGCAAACCTGCGAGCCATTGCCGCCCCGATACCGCTTGCGCCCCCGGTGATGACGACAATCTTGTCTTTCAATATCATTTTGATCTTGTCCCGCTTGAATAAATTAATCACTCGCTTAAAGATGCGGAGCGGTTAGAACAAGGACAAGATTATCCGCGGGCAGAAGCCCGCCCAACAGTCTAGCCCGAAACAAAGGAGAGAAAAATGTACAGTCACATGATGGTCGGATCGAACGATATGGACCGGTCGAAGAAATTCTATGATGCGTTGTTCGCAAGCGTTGGTGGCCCGGAAGCCATGGTCGATCCAAAGGGTCGTTTGATGTATATCCATAACGGCAGCATATTCATGGTCACGCCACCGATCGACGGCAAGGATGCCACCTGCGGCAACGGCATGACGGTCGGATTTGCCATGGAAAACCCCGAACAGGCCGATGCCTGGCACAAAGCTGGCGTAGCAGCCGGTGGCACTGCGATCGAAGACCCTCCTGGAGTCCGGGACAATCCCGGCATGAAACTCTATCTCGCTTATTTGCGTGATCCAGATGGCAACAAGCTCTGCGCCCTGCACCAGATGGGCTGAAGCATATGCCGAACAAGAGCATCCGCATCGGCGGCGCGAGCGGCTTTTGGGGCGAAAGCGCCATGGCCACTCCGCAGCTGCTCGGTGCGGGTGTGGATTATCTCGTCTATGATTATCTAGCCGAGATCACCATGTCGATCATGGCGCGGGCGCATGCCAAGAATCCGGCAGCGGGCTTTGCCGGCGACTTCATCAGTGCGGTCCTGAAACCCCATGCCAAGGCGATTGCCGCGCAAGGGGTGAAGGTCATTGCGAATGCAGGCGGCGTCAATCCGGCGTCCTGCGCCGAGGCAGCGTGCACCCTGATCAAGGAGCTGGGCCTGGACCTCAAGGTTGCGGTCATTACCGGCGACAATCTGCTGAGTGAACTGGATGCGATTGCAGCCAGCGCGCCAACCGAGATGTTCACCGGCGCGGCTTTTCCGGCCAAGGAAAAAATCGCCAGCATCAACGCCTATCTCGGCGCCTTCCCGATAGCGCGCGCGCTTGCAGAGGGCGCGGATATCGTCATCACCGGCCGCTGCGTTGACAGCGCGGTGACGCTTGGTGCCTGCATTCACGAATTCGGCTGGACCGCAAGCGACCATGATCTTCTCGCCAGCGGCAGTCTGGCGGGCCATTTGCTGGAATGCGGGCCGCAAGCCACCGGCGGTAATTATACCGACTGGGAAGACGCCGGTGACATATCCAGTATCGGCTATCCGATCGGTGATGTTTCGGCGGACGGATCGTTCACCGTCAGCAAGCCCGAAGGCACCGGCGGCTGTGTGACGGTCGGCACCGTCTCCGAACAGATGCTCTATGAAATCGGGGATCCGCAAGCCTATATGCTGCCCGACGTGGTGTGCGATTTCTCCGATGTCAAAATCACCCAGACCGGGCCGGACATGGTCCGCGTTTCGCCTGCAAAAGGCTATCCTGCACCGGACTATTACAAGACCTGCCTGACCTATGGCGAAGGCTATCGCGGCGGGACCTATGTCAGTTTCTACGGCTTTGACGCCGCCCGGAAGGCGCAGAAATTCTGCGATAATGTTTTCGTTCGCGCCAACAAAATCCTGCGCGGTCACAATCTCGGTGACTATAGCGAAACCAGTGTCGAACTGATCGGTGCAGAGAGCCAGTTTGGCGATTATACGTCCGGCCATGAACCGCGCGAAGTGGTCGCCAAAATCGCCGCTAAGCATAGCGAAGCGGCGGCTATCGGCATATTGCTTCGCGAGCTGACCGGCCTGGGGCTAGCGACGCCACCGGGGCTGGGCAGCTTTTCCGGCGCACGCGCAAAGCCATCGCCCATAGTAAGGCTGTTTTCCTATCTTACGCCGAAAGAGGCCGTGACCATCGACATCGACATCGACGGCAAGAAAATCGCGTTTCACGATGCCGAAGGAGCGCCTTTCGATCCGGCTGCCATCACACGCCCGCAACCGCCGCAAACCCCGGACGAACCGGATACATCAGTCACAGTATCGCTGGTGCAGCTGGCCTGGGCGCGTTCCGGTGACAAGGGCAACAAGGCCAATATCGGCGTGATCGCGCGCGATCCGGCCTGGCTTCCCTATATCTGGGCAGCGCTGACGCCGGACTCGGTCGCCAAGCGCTTCGCCCACTTTATCGAGGGTGGCGCGAGTGCCGCAAAAGTCGACAAATATTATCTGCCCGGCGCTCATGCGATCAACTTTCTGATCGACGCAGTGCTTGGCGGCGGCGGTGTCGCGAGCATCAGAAATGACGCCCAAGGCAAAGGCTATGGTCAGATATTGCTCGCTCATCCGGTTACTATACCGGCTGCGCTGGCGGACAAACTGGACGATCAATAAGGAATATCTCGATGATGCAGGAAGCCCAAGATTTCAAAGACGAGAGCGACACGCTCGCAGCCGTGCTCGCCGATGCAGGTGACGATGTCTTTGCCACCGTCACCCAGTTCAAGGGCTGGACCATCGAGGATGTCATCGGCCACCTCCATATCTGGAACGCAGCCGCGCTGATGACGCTCGAGGATCCGGATGCTTTCAAGCAATTCCTTCGTGAAATGATGGGCGCGTTCAAGACCGGCAAGGGTCATGTCGATGTGCAATATGAATGGCTGGACCAGCATGCCGGCGGAATTCGTGGCAAGGCCCTGTTCGATGCCTATTGCGACTATTATCCAAAGCTCGCTGCCGCTTATGGCGAGGCCGACCCCGAACTTCGCGTCGCCTGGGCCGGGCCGGACATGACCACAAGATCAAAGATCATCGCCCGCCAGATGGAAACATGGTCGCACGGGCAGGAGATATTCGACATATTGGGGCAGGACCGCCAGGACGGTGACCGCATCCGCAATATCGCCCATCTCGGCGTTACCACTTATGGCTGGACCTTCCGCAACCGGCGTCAGGAACCGCCTGCACCAAAGCCGTTCGTCCAGCTGACCGCGCCATCGGGTGCCGTCTGGGAGTGGAATGACCCGCAGGAAGATAATGTTGTACGCGGCAGCGCGGTTGAGTTTTCCCAAGTCGTGACCCAGACCCGCAATATCCACGACACTTCGCTCGAGACGGTCGGTGACACCGCCCGCCAGTGGATGGAAATCGCCCAATGCTTTGCTGGTGGACCGGAAACCCCGCCGGCCAAGGGAACACGGAGTGCCGTAACTAGCTGAATGGAGGAGATGATGACCACCAGCGACCGCATAGCCGCCCTCGCCTCGTTCTTTTCCTGCTCGCCGGAAGAAGCCGGGCGAGTGGATGCCGCAACCCGGCTGGTACATTATCGCCACAAGGATATCCTCGCCCATCAGGGCGATCTCGGTGCGAAACTCTGGATCGTGCTGGAAGGCCGGGCCCAGCTGCAAATCATCGGCATGGATGGCCAGACCAAATTGCTCGCCGCTCACGGGCCCGGCGAATTATTCGGCGCTTTCCCGCACGAGCGGATCGTGATCTCCGATGTCGTGGCGCAGACCCGGCTGTCCGCTCTCGAAATTCCCACGGCAAAGATGACTGCCCTATTGCAGGAGGAAGCCCGCATCGGCAGCGGCCTGTCGAAAATATTGGGGCGGCAATATAATGCGGTACTCGACCGGATGGCGGCGCGCATCACCCTCACCGCCAATGGCCGGGTCTATGCCGAATTGCTGCACGAAGCGGGCGAGGAGGGCCGGATAGCGCCACCACCGGTGATCGCGGCGCTGGCTTTATCCGCCCAGACCACGCGCGAGACCGGATCGCGGGCGATCAATGCGCTGGAACGCCGCGGAATCATCCGGCGCGACGACGAGCGGCTGGAGATCCTGTCGCGCGGGCTGCTTGAGGAACTGGTGGTCTGAACCGCTACCGCTCAGACCAGCGACCATAGAGGCACTGGGCCGTGCGCGGTCTGCAATTCACCGATCTCCTCGACCGCATGTCTGCCCGGTTCAAGCGTCAAAACCATCGCGGATTTATAGTCGGTCAGAACCGCTCCCCCGCTGGATGCGCGCGCCATATCACCGGCCTGCTCGAGCAGCGAGGCTGCGGGCCTGTGCGGGTCCATGATATCGATCAGCAAGCTGATCCGGCTGTCGGGATTATGCTGCAACAGCGACCGGCTGATCGATAGCAGTTCCGCAATATTGGTCGATATCCGATATCGGGCATCCCCGGCAGCTTGAAACGCACGGGCAGCTTCTTGAAGCTGTGACAGCGCATCCCGATCAAGACCATCCGCCCAGAGAATTGCGGCAATCTCTCTTCTCTCCTCGCCCGAGGGCGCGGTGAACGATTGGTGATCCGCCTTGCGGGCAACGGATATGGCAAATTGATCATGACCGCTATCGGCCCAGACCAGATGCTGGCGGCGCGGTTCGTCGCCCCTGCCGGTGATCGTGAGCGCCTTGGGCCGGCTCTTCAGCACCCCGGCATTGCGGACGCATTGGCCCATGGCCACCAGATCGGCCAGTTCCACGGCGACCGCAAGCGACCGCTCGTCCTCATCGGGCAATTCGGTCAGCACATCCAGCGTCGCCGCTACCTCGGCCAGCGCATCAAAACGGGCAAGCCAATGATCCCCAAAAGGCGCAACCGACAATTCGCGAAAGCGGTCCACCGGATATGGCAATATCACATGAAGCTCCGCGCCCGCCCGGTGCAGCGCCTCGGCGATCAATATGTCCGCTCCCGCCGCCAGCGCCCCAAAGCCAAAACCCGGACGTTCCCGCGCGATGATCGCGTCGATATCCTGCCGGATTGTCACATCCGCCTCATCCAGCCCGATGATACCGCTGAAATAGAAGCTAGGCGGCGGGCGGTGCCGGTCGAGCCAAGCGGCGTCCTTGCCCTGCTCGGCCAGAATCAATTCAAACTGGCCAATGGTCGCGGCATGATCTTCCCAAGCCCGGGGCAGTTTCGCGATCCCGTCAGCCAGCGCCGCGCGCGCACCGGTGTCATCCCCCAGCAACAACAAAGCCTCCGCCCGGGTGGCGGCCCGCCAATAGGCATTTTCGCCTTGTTCCGGATCGCTCTCAAGCAACTCGAGGGTCTCCTGCGCAAGCGAACGAGCCCGTTCCGGCTTGCCACCCAACAGCGCCAGCGCCGCGGCATTGATTAGCGGATAACTATCCCGCTCCAGCGCCGCAGCCGCCGCATAAGCCTCCGCCGCTTCGCCATAAAGCTTGGCGCGGTCAGCCCCGTCGGAAGCCTTCGCCTGATCTTTGAGCAGACGGCCTTTTAGGGTGAGCGCCTTCGGATCATCAAGGCGCGCATCCCAGCCGGAAGACTGAAACAAGGCCCATGCCCGCGCGGGGTTGCCGGCGCGAGCGATAGAGAGGATTTGGTAAAGGGGCGTCATTGCCTCTCGTTTGGCCTTATCCACTACCGGCACCACCAGGATGGCCTGTGTCCCCTGATCCTGTCACGATGACATCCGCACTTGCAGTAATCTTCTTGCCCAATTTGGTGTTGAACCGGAAACGGTGGACAAAGTGCTCGACCATCCCTTGGCTGGACGCTTCTTCTCCCTCGTAAAGGAAACTTGCCCAATTACACGCTGGATAAGTGTCAGCGCTATCGCTTGGAGTGATAATTTCTAGGGCGTCTCCATCAAGTCTGTACAGACGACAGTCAGAATAAATGCCTGTGTGCGTAGATTCAAAGGGAGGCTCGACGGTCGAGAATGCGTCATTTCGGACATCCCAGTGGAAAAGAATAAAGGTTTTATTCTTCGTAGACTCGATCGAGAACGGAACCAGATCGCGGCCCGGCCTACGCACAACATTTTTCCGAGGAATGCGCCAATATTGAACACGCTTTGTCATGATTTCTCGAACAAGCTCACCTAGCTCCTGCTCATTCCTGCGCCTTTTCGATTCCGCAGTTTTTTTGTAACCGATCGCGGAGTCATCTGAATTACCCAGTTTCGCAACTTGAAAAAAAACGAAATGGTCAACCTCAAGTTTGCTTTGATCAAGCATCGCGTTCTCATGTTGGACAGATCCCATAACTTTTCTCCTAATTTGTGTTCAATTTTTGAATTCGACTACGCGATAATTTCCAGCGTAAGTTTTGAGGATCGTGCCTGATCAACTGCTCAATCATCTTGGAGGCAGATTGCGCAACTTTCTCGGCTTCCTCAAAACGAGAATGATCAAGCAGGAATTCTGCATATACCATCTGAGTTCTGACCCATTGATCGCGAACCTGCGTATTTTTGGGATCGTCATGATAAGCCTTTTCGACGATACGCACCTGCATCTCTCTGTGGTGTTCCCCGAGTTCCTGCATATTGTTTGCAAAATAGGCGTCCGACAGCCAAGCATGCCGATTTGCGAGATCCGACAAAGCCTGTTTGTCCTGCGGATCCAGTTCGACCAGTTTGATGATGTGGTGGTATGCGGTCGCGCAGTAATCCAGAGACAATTTCGCTTCTGCTCCGGATGCGAGATTTTCCGCGCACAGGTTGCCATAAGAATAACCGGCATGCCTTAACCATTCAGGCTTGATCTTTCTGCGCGTCATCAATTGATCAACTAAATTCTTATTACGCACATATCGGGATTTCGATTCAGCGTAATTTTTTTTCCAGTAAGCGGCCAACCCGAGCCAGTTTTCACTTTGGGCATGGGCAAAAATGCGATTAGGATTATTCGGTTCTCGCGCCAACAACGCCTCTGTTACCCGATGCGCTTCATTGAATTTCGCTGATGCCAGGTCAAAATTTTTCCGCTTCTCGTCATCCTCGCCCATCGCGTGTAAGATCCGCGCGCGCCGCTCCAGGCTTTCGGCGGGCATGCCGGACAGGTCGCCCTGCTCCTCGTAATAGTCCATCGCCCGTTCGTTGACCTTGGTCATCACGTCGAGCCGGCCGACACCCTTCAATTCGCTGCGCAAATCGGTCAGCATATATTCGACCAGCCCCTCGGCTTCGGCCTGCTGGTGCTGCGCTTCGTTGCGCGACTGAAGTGCGAATATTGTCATCCCGATCATGGCTAGCAGCGCCACCAGCGCGCCGCCCGTGACGGCCATCACGCGGCGGATGCGGCGGGTGGCGTCGCGCTGGACCAGCGCGTCGAGCGGGACACCGGCAATGCCCGCGACAATCTTCAGAAAGCCCAGCCGCCAGCCGTCACCTTCTTTGCGCAAGTCCGCCGCTAGAGGTTCTGCGCCGTCCCGTAATGCGGTGGGGAAAGCCTCTTCCGGCTCGCCGCGCACCAGGGCCGCCAGCACCGGTCGCCCCGGATGCAGCGCGCGGAACAGCTCGATTTCACGGGCAACCCATATCGATGCCTGGGCGTCAGGCGAGCAGATCACCACCAGCACCTGCGACCCGGCCAGCGCCTGCTTCACCGATTCCGACAGATCCTCCGCCGCGGGCAAGTCTTCGCGATCACGGAAAATCCGTCCCATGCGACCATTGTCCGGATCATCGGTCGCACGATCCCGCAAATGGTGCGGCAGCCGGTAGGTTTCGATTTTCCTGTGGAGCTTTTGCGCGATCGCGGCATCGGCATGGCTGTAACTGACGAAGGCGCGAAAATGCACCGCTTGCGGATCAGATTTCTCTGCGTCTCCCAATTTTGCCCCGCGATCGAATGTTCAGACGACATTTGCCCGATAGCTTCAGTTCAAAGGGTATCGCGATTCCCGATCACTGTCACGGATTAAAATTCGAGTCGGATTTCCCCGTACACTTGGTCAGATTCCTGAGCGAAGAAACGCCAACCCGGGCATTCGGGAAAAACGATTATGCGCGTCCGACAACAGACAGTTTGGCGCCAAGACAGACTCACACCGTACGCAGCTGGTCCGCCCCGATCGCGACTTTTGTTTTGGCGCCCATGATCTCCATCAGGACCCAGACGCGCCTGTCGGGCGTGATCTTGACGACTTCCGCCGCAAAATTGGCAAAGGGCCCCTTGGTCAGGGTAACCTGGTCTCCAGGCTGCAGTATTTTGGGCGGGAGCAATTTGCCGCTGTCATCACAACTCAGCATTAGCTGCGCCATGAGATCTGGCGGCACTGCTGCGGGCTTTTCGCCAAAATTTACCAGCCGTGTGACACCATAAGTCGACTTCACTCTCCGCCACAGCCCGTAGGCGACATCAAAAGCCACGAATATATAACCGGGGAATAGTGGCTGTCTGGTGGTGATGAACTTGCCGTTATGCTGCCGCGTTTGCTCTTCCATGGGCAGAAAGGTCCTAAAGCCCTGCCGCTGGAGGTTTTTGTCTGCGATATTGGCACAGTTCGGTTTTAGCTGCGCCAGAAACCAGCTGATCTCGCGATCATGGCATGCCATTTCAAACCTCCTACGCTCTTGCGTTTCACCTATCGCTCAAGCTCCACCAGATGCAAGTGAGCTTTTCCAAAAATGATGTGATAATTCAATGACGACCGTGTCTCAGACGGAGCGACCGCTCGATCAGACGGCCTGCTGCAGAAGCACGGTTCAAGCTTGTGCGGGCCGGGCGGCTCCGTTATGCAATCTCCCGTTTCAACAGGCGGTTGACTGTGTTTCGGGCAATATTGGCCATATCCGAAACCGGGCCGTCGACAAAGATGGTCTTGCGTTCGGTTAAGCACGCCATAGCGAGGGCCATGGCCCCGGATGTTTTCACTTTAAGACTTGTTAGCAAGCGCAGCAATATGCTATCGTTCAAAAATGAACGGTGTAGATTCCATTCTATTCCTCGAGTTTTTGAATCGCTGGGCGCCGGTGGGCCGGCCTAGTGCGGTAGCCTGAGAAAAATCAGCCTGATTATATGACAAACAAACGCAGCAAGCTTCAGGAAGACACACGCTTTCGGGTTCTTCGTCTTCTCGACGACAATCCCGAAATGTCTCAGCGGGAAATGGCGAAGGCCGTCGGGGTCAGCGTTGGAGCCATGCACTATGTGCTCAATGCGTTGATAGAAAAAGGTCTGGTAAAGCTCGGGAATTTCACCGCCGCAGAAGACAAGCGCCGCTATGCTTACAAGCTGACTCTGCAGGGGATTTCCGAAAAAGCGGCGATGACGCGGCGGTTTTTGTTGCGGAAAATTGAAGAACATGACGCTCTCAAAGCCGAAATAGACAGCCTCACCGCAGAGCTTCCCGAGGCTCAATTGCCCCAATCTGGCGATGGTCTCAAAAGCGAATGACCGGGCGTCACGAAATTGCCACTCGCACCGTTTATCCGGAAAACGATTGCCCGCGATCACATAAATCGCTCTATCGCCTAGTTTTTCGAACTCCGCGCAACAAGAATATTGGCGCAACGGCCGAGAGCTGGCGCGCAGAAACCGCATTTGAACATTTAGTAAAGGGAACTATCGGACAATGAAAATTGCAATGATCGGCACGGGTTATGTGGGACTTGTCTCGGGTGTGTGTTTTTCGGATTTCGGCCATGATGTGATCTGCGTCGACAAACTGCCCGAGAAAATCGCCCAGCTGGAACGCGGCGAAGTTCCGATTTACGAGCCCGGACTGGACGCTGTCATGGAGCGTAACGTGGCGGCTGGCCGGTTGAGTTTCACGACGGATCTGGCTGCAGCGGTCGATGGCGCGGACGCGGTGTTCATCGCCGTCGGAACGCCGACACGGCGCGGTGACGGGCATGCAGACCTGACCTATGTCATGGCTGCCGCCGAGGATATCGCCGAGGCTCTGACCGGATATGCGGTGGTGGTGACCAAATCGACAGTGCCCGTGGGCACCAATCGCAAGGTCGAGGCGGTAATCCGCGCTGCCAATCCGGAGGCCCAGTTTGACGTCGCTTCGAACCCCGAATTCCTGCGCGAAGGCGCCGCGATTGATGATTTCATGAAACCCGATCGCGTGGTCGTGGGCGTCGAGAGCGACCGCGCGAAGGCAGTCATGGGTGACATTTACCGCCCGCTTTTCCTGCGCGAGTTTCCGGTCGTCTATACGGATCTGGAATCGGCCGAGATGATCAAATATGCGGCCAATGCCTTTCTGGCTACGAAGATCAGCTTCATCAACGAAATTGCCGCGCTCTGCGAGCGGGTCGGCGCAGACGTCAAGTCTGTCGCCAAGGGCATCGGACTGGATGGCCGGATCGGCAACAAATTCCTGCATGCCGGACCGGGCTATGGCGGCTCCTGTTTTCCCAAGGACACCAGCGCGCTGGCACGGATCGGTCAGGAACATGGCGTTCCCCAGCGCATTACCGAGACGGTGATCGAGGTCAACGAAGCGATCAAACGCCGGATGATCGACAAGCTGCTCGACCTGTGCGGCGGGTCAGTCAACGGCAAGACGATTGCTGTTATGGGGGTCACTTTCAAACCCGAGACCGACGATATGCGCGATGCCCCATCCCTGACCATCGTCCCGGCGCTGGTGGGTGGCGGCGCCAACGTCCGCGTCTGCGATCCCCAGGGATTGCGCGAAGGCAAGACGCTTCTGCCGGGCGTGACCTGGGTCGACGACGCCTATGAGGCAGCAACCGACGCGGATATCGTGGTCATTCTGACCGAGTGGAACGAATTTCGTGCGCTCGACCTTGCGCGCCTCGCCGGTGGCATGACCGCTCCGGTCATGGCCGATCTGCGCAATGTCTATGATCGCGAGTCGGTTCTGGCGGCCGGGTTCACCCAATATGTCGGAGTCGGACGATGAGAACTGCCTTTATAACGGGGACTGGCGGGTTCATCGGCTTTCATCTGGCCGAACTGCTACTCCAGGAGGGCTGGACCGTCGCCGGCTATGACGGGATGACCGACTATTACGACGTTCGTCTGAAAGAACGCCGGATCGAGTTGCTGAGCCAGCATCCGAAATTCTCGTTCACTCGGGCCATGCTGGAAGATAATGACACGCTGCAGGCCGCCGTCGCAAAAGCCGCGCCCGATATCATCGTCCATCTCGCGGCCCAGGCAGGGGTCCGGTACAGTCTGGAAAATCCGCGCGCCTATATCGACGCCAATATCGTCGGTACCTTCAACGTCATGGAAGCCGCGCGCGCGGTACCGGTGCAGCATCTGCTTATGGCCTCTACCAGTTCAGCTTATGGCGCCAATACCGAAATGCCCTTCGCCGAGACACAGAAAGCCGACACGCCGCTGACCATCTATGCCGCGACCAAGAAAGCGAACGAGGCGATGGGCCATTCCTATGCCCATATCTACGGCATGCCGACGACCATGTTCCGCTTCTTCACGGTCTACGGCCCCTGGGGTCGGCCGGACATGGCGTTGTTCAAATTCACCAAGGGGATATTGGAAGGCACGCCGATCGACATTTACAATAATGGCGAGATGTGGCGTGACTTTACCTATGTCACGGACCTCGTGCGCGGTATCCGGCTGCTGATCGACGCCGTCCCGGCCGGTCCGGAAACCGCCGTCGAAGGTGACAGCCTGTCGCCGGCAGCACCGTTCCGGGTGGTCAATATCGGCAATTCCGACAAGATCCGTCTGCTCGATTTCGTGGAAGCGATCGAGGATGAACTGGGCAAAAAGGCGATCCGCAATTACATGCCGATGCAGACCGGGGATGTGCCCGCCACCTGGGCGGACGCCGGGGTGTTGCAGCAGCTGACCGGTTACCGTCCGGATACCGGCTTTCGCGAGGGCGTCGCGGAATTTGTGCGCTGGTACCGTGAATATTACGGAGACTGAGCATGCACCTGGGCCCCATCACTATCGAACGCAAGCATCTGGACCGGGTCTGGAACTATCTCAGGACGGCGAAGTGGACGAACGTGCTCGCGAACCGGCAGGCACAAAACCGGCATCCTGACGTAAAAATATTCATTATAGGCCCCAACCGATGCGCGACCACCTCGTTTCACCGCTTCTTTCATCGAAACGGCTTGCGTGCGCTCCATTGTCGCATTGGCTCGATGTATCTGGCCAAGGAGATTCGCGACCGACTTGGGGACGACGAAGCGCTCAAGGCGTTTCTGTCCCAGTGGACTGTGTTTTCTGATTTCGTTTACCTCACGAATGAGGAGCATTACGAAGCTCACGGTCTTTATGAAACTTATGCGCGGCTGTTCCCGGAAGCATATTTCATTCTGAACGACCGCGATGTCGAGCGCTGGATCGCCTCTCGGCTGAGCTTCAAGGACGACTTTCTGGAACGCTATCTGTCGGTGCACGGTGGGACTGCAGAAGACGCGGAAGCGCGTTGGCGCGAAGAATTTTCGCAACACCGTGAAGCCGCGCTTGCATTCTTTGCTGGCAATCCACGATTCGCTCACGTGCAGATCGGCCAGCAAACGCAGGCCGGTAACATTATCGATCCAGCGATCGAAATGATACGCCCGCATTTCAAATTGGATGCCAGCCTGTGGGAATCTTCGAACGCCTCGCCACAGGGAAGGGACTGATGGGCGTCAGCATGTTTGATTCCCGTTATAGACTGCGTTCGGCTGCAACAGTTTTAGATCTTGTAATCGTTTGAGAGTGCCATTTTGATCCTAAGTTACGAACATCGGTATATTTTCATGCATTGCCGCAAGACAGCAGGCAGTTCGATTGCCGTATCTCTTGCGCGCGATCTGGGTCAGAAGGACATTTTCCTTGGCGGTATTGAAGAAGCCATGAATCTGGGGATCAGTCCACCGCAACGCATGGTTTCGGCCGCGTTTCGCCAAAATCCCATCGATCTTCTGGTGAACAGAGCCAAAGGCAAAGGGCAATATGCCGCTTCTGTTTCGAAGCAAGCGAAGAGATATTTCTCCCGGACTATAGGAAGCAAACCGCAGCATGTGAACGCTCACGCCATGCGAGCGGCATTTCCGGATGAGTGGAGCACGTTCTTCAAGTTCTGTGTGGTTCGCAACCCCTATGATCTTGTTGTTTCTGATTACTATTGGCGCACCAGTAACGTATCCAACCCGCCATCGTTCGAAAGCTACATGCAGGCGCTTGAACGTGGTGATTCGCTTGGTGGGATTGTGCCCGTCGGCATACACTCAAACTGGCAGATCTACACGATTGACGATGAAGTAGCCGTAGATGCGGTCTACCGCTATGAGCAGCTGCCGCACGCATTGCAGAGGGGACTCGAGGAGGCAAAAATACCGTTTGAAGGTATTATAACGAGAGCAAAATCATCACAACGCTTGGCCCGCTCAAAAAACTATACCGAGTTTCACACCCCGTTGACCCGCGATATTGTGGAAAGGCTTTACGAGAAAGAAATTGTGGCTTTCGGATATAGGTTCGGCGATTGATCATGTCAGATTATTACCAGATCAAACTAGCCCCAACATTCGCGATTAACCCCCTTGGCTTGACCAAGACGGGTTCCAGCAGGGCAGAAGAAGTGATTGGTAGCGTACATAACGCTGAAACCTTCCCAGTCGAGGCTTCCTGAAATGATCTCCGTGATTATTCCGACCTGCGATCGTCCGGCGGCGTTCCTGCATACGGCCATTGAATCAGCAATGGTACAGAGCCATCCACCACATGAAGTAATCGTAGTCGACAATTGCACCATTGACATCAATCGCGAAGCCTTGCCCGACGATGTAACGGTTTATCGCTTGCCGCAACGCGTCGGCCCGTCCCGCGCGCGTAATTTTGGCGCAACAATGGCCAGTGGAACACATTTTGCTTTTCTGGATGATGATGATTGGTGGGACGGTGATTTTCTGCGCGAAACCTGGGTGGCCCTGCATGCCGAGGAAGCGCGTTGTGCCTGTGGTCGCCTGGACGTTTACCGGGAGAACCGGATTGCGCCCTTCAAATGTACCACCCCGGAAACCTTGACCATACCGGTATTGCTTCGGCGCAACCCAGGGACTACCGGGACAAACCTTCTTATCGAGAAAACGCTGTTCTGGGATGTGGGCGGATTTGACGAACAACTGCGAACATCTGAGGACAAAGCCCTGGTACTGGAAATTTTAAATGCTGACGAAAGGATTGCGATAGCGCCTGATGCCGTCGCGATCATGCGTGATCATGGAGGCGTACGGGCAAGTCAAGCCCGGCATTACAAGCTTCTGTTCAGCTGGAAATATCGTAGCCTTATCGGATATAGAGGCCTGTTCGGAGAATTATTCCGCCTTCTGAACCCAAGGTTGCTTAAAAGATTGGCTCGCAAAGCAAACCGGATCCGGAGGGCGCGATGCGTGTGATCTTCCATATCGGATCGCCCAAAGCAGGATCGACCAGCTTGCAGGTTGCGCTGGCTGCTAATCGTGACTCGCTGGCAGAACAGGGCACCCTGTATCCTGCAATCGGACGCGCTGCGCATCACACGGATCTTGCGTCCGGCCTCCACAGCCCGGAGGCGATGCGTGACATCGACCTGCGGCGCAACGGGAACGATCCACGCGCCGTGGTGCGCAGGACGCAGGCGGCGTGGCAATCGATTGCCGATCAGGTCGCGAAGCACAGACCCGAGACGCTGATCCTGTCGGCCGAGAATTTCATGTCGATCGACGATTTTGAGACGTTGCGGGAATGGCTGGAGCGCATAGCGCCTGGTGCGCAGACGACATCAATCGCTTATCTACGGGCGCCGGTACCCAACCACGAATCCAAGATCTCACAACGGCTGGGGCGGACGTGGCAGGTGCGTTTACCCAGCCTGTTGCCATGGCATGCGCGACTGATGCGCTGGAAGGATATTGGCGCGGTACATGTGCGCGACCTTGCGGCAGTAGGCGATGTCCGCACGGATTTCATTGAGACTGTGCGGCAGGGGCTTGCATCAACGGTTCTGATGCCAGGGCGGAACGCCAATGTGAGCTTGACCGGCGAGAGTTGCATCGCGTTACAGGCGGCGATGATAAATGGCGAAAATGGGGACGCCGCTACATATACTGAACGGTCCCGTGCCTGGCGAGAACGCCTCGCGAAGGCCGAAACGACACTCGGTGGATCGTTTACGCTACGCCGGGTTTCGGTCAATCCGGCAGTGCGCTGGCTGATACTGGACGCATGGCACGAAGAAGCATTGGCTTTGCGCGAGGACTTCGATTTGTTGTTCGACGAACCGGCGCTTTATGATCGGGCAGAAATAGATCGGGGGCTTGCAGACACCGGAGCCCGAGAGCGCGCATTTGCCGAGACAGACCCCTTGTCCCGCTTTCTTGACAATGATCAGGAAGCGGCGCTTTGGCTTTTGGCGCATGCCGCCGAACAAGGGAGCGCCTCCCGGCAGTCCGCCGTGCTGACCAAGATGAAAGGGACGCTGAAAAGAATCGTCCGGAAGGGGTTCCGATGAGCCCAAGAAACTTTTGTCGTACCGATGTCCTGGAAAGCGCGCTTGACCATGAGTAATCTGAATACCGTGACCATGATCATCCGGACGGTCGGAGAGCGTACCGAAGAAGCGTGCCGGGCGTCCATTCGCGCGCAGGGTGTCGACGATGCCCAGATCGTCACGGTGCGCGAGGCCCCGTTTTCGAAAGCGATGCGTGTCGGTTTCGAGGCGGGTATCGCAGCGGGTCGGGACTGGACATTTTGTATCGATGCCGATGTTATCATGCGCCCGGGGTCCATCGAGGCGATGATGAAACAAGCCGTGCTGCAACCCGCAAATATCTTCGAACTGCAGGGCTTGGTGCTCGATAAACTTTTCGTGACGCTTCGCGAGGCAGGGAATCATCTGTTTCGCACATCTTTATTGCCACAAATGATTGAGTTGATTCCCGAGGAAGGTCTGTCTTTGCGTCCGGAAACGACAGCGATGGAAGGCATGAGGTCGCGAGGATATCCCTGGGCACGGGTACCCTACGTTGTCGGGCTGCATGATTTCGGGCAGAGCAATCGCGATATTTTTCGCAAATGTTATACCCATGCCCAGAAACATAGTCATTTGCTCAACGAGTTGCTGCCCAAGATGCGGGCGCGCGCCGCCATCGACCAAGATTTTGCTGTTGCGATCGCTGGGCTGGCTGAAGGGCTGAAGGCGACCAGCGCGGTACGGATCGATATTGCGCATCGCCCGTTTGCCGAACGGTTCGAAGCGCAGGGCATCGAAGAAAAGCTGCCGTGTGGCGCGGATGAATTTACACCCGAAGCGGTAGAGAAAATATTGCAGGGCTATGGGAGCGCCGACGACCTGACTGTAAGGTTCCTGCCCTTTTCGGGGACCGAAGCGATCGCTCTGGATGGTACAACCCGCCTCACCAAACCCCTGCGCTGGCGCGCCTTGTGGCGCCGGAAGCAGCAGCGCCACGGCACTGGCGGCGCGGTTCTTCATACGATGGGACATGGTATAGAACAGGTTGGGTTATGGCTGCAGAAACATGCCGGAGAAAACAGATGAAAATATCAGCTGAGCAGAAGTCAGCACACGAATCCGGCATTGAGCCCGCTCGCAAAAGTAGCCAAACGCCACTGCGCATGGCGTTCAGCCTGCTTACACCACGCGAGCGGCGCAACGCCTACATAGTTCTAGCGGTATTTCTCACATCGTCTCTGACATTGGCGCTGAGTGTTGCCTCGGTCTACCCGTTTCTGCTGGTTCTGACTCGCCCGGAAGTGATCAAGACCAATGCTTGGCTGAACTGGGCCAACGAACTGCTCGGCGAGCCTTCTTATATGACTTTCGTGTTTCTGCTGGGAATGGCGGCCATAACATTGCTGCTGTCCAGTGCGATGTTGCAGATTCTTCGTGTCTACATGGTTGAGCGCTTCGCGCAGATGCGCATCCACACGATCAGTGTCCGCTTGCTCGAGGTCTTCATGTCGCAGCCAATGATCTTTTTTCTTGGCCGCAATACCGGCGATATGGCCAAAGGCATTCTGAATGAAACCCGCGAGGTCGTGCAGCAGTTTTTCCGGCCTGCCGCCGAGTTGGCGGCGGGTGTACTGGGGACCGTGTCTGTGATCGTAGTGCTTATGGCATTGGCGCCAATGATCACGCTTCTTGCGCTGTCGGTCATCGTTGTAGCTTATGCTATTGTCTATCTGTTAACTCGCGGTTTGCTGGGGCGGATGGGGGTCAGCCGAATAAAGGCCAATAGCGAGCGATACCGGATCTCAAGTGAGGCTCTGAGCGGCATCAAGGACATCAAGATCGCCGGCACGGAGAAATTCTATCTTTCCAATTACAGCCGTTTCTCCAGCGAGGCTGCGATGATGCAATCGCGCGCGAACGTGATCAGAACGGCGCCGCGCTTCTTGGTAGAAACAACCGTTTTCGTGGCGATTATTCTTTTGCCCTTATTGTATTTTGACCAAGACACCTTGACCGATGGTAGTTTGCTGACCGGCTTTCTACCCGAGCTGGGGATCCTGGCCCTGGGTGCCCAGCGGTTGATGCCGGAAGTCCAGAAAATCTACAATTCGAGCAGCACCATGAAGTTCGGCGTGGCTGCGGTATCCAGCGTTCACAAAGACATGTCGATGCAGGCCGATGCTGCCTTGAACGCGAAACCGTCGAAACGTTCCATAAGGCTTAACCAATCGCTCGAGCTTCGCGACGTGCACTTTGGCTATCCGACCGCAGAGGGCCTGGCTTTGAACGGGATCAATCTGCAAATTCGGAAAGGTCAGCGGATCGGCATTGTCGGAACGACCGGCGCGGGCAAGAGCACTCTGGCCGATCTCATCCTGGGTTTGTTGCGCCCTCGTGACGGGGACGTCATTGTCGATGGCGTCAGGCTCGCCGACGAAGATATCCGGGCCTGGCAAACGGCAATCGGATATGTCCCGCAGCATATTTTCCTATCGGACGCCACTGTGGCCGAGAATATTGCTCTTGGCGCAAAAGCAGGCCATGCCGACCAGGCCAGGATAGAGGAAGCGGCCCGCATCGCGCAGTTGCACGATTTTATCACCGGAGAGATGCCGCAAGGATATGATACGTCGATCGGAGAAAATGGTGTTCGTCTGTCCGGCGGCCAGCGGCAGCGGATCGGTATCGCCCGGGCGCTATACCGCGATGCCGATCTGATTGTGTTCGATGAAGCCACGAGCGCGCTGGATTCGGTGACGGAAGGCGAACTGGTTACGGCCATCGATGCTCTCCCCGGCGAAAAGACGCTTCTGGTCATCGCTCACCGGCTGACCACTGTAAAATCCTGCGACCGGATCATCGTCATGAAACAGGGGCGGATCGTGGCCTCGGGCAGTTGGGAAGAGAATTTGCGCGACAGCCCCGATTTTCGCGATCTCGTTGCCCAGAAGTCTGATTGATTCGATTGCTGGTCCCATTCACATGAGTCTTGATCTGCCATGAAATTAAATATCACCACCCTGCAGAATATCGCGCTGGCTATCGTATGCCTGTGGATCATGAGTCCGCCGTTGATATTGATACCGGCCGTACGGGTGCTGGCGCTGCTCGCGATCATTCTCTGGGCGGTACTCGAAATCTTGCGTCCCAATAGCATTTTTCTGAGGCCCACGTGGCCGGTGCTGGGAGCGCTGCTGTACATCGCTTACGACCTGATGTTATGGTTTGAGCCAGGCGACTGGGATTTGCTGTCGCACATTCAATTATATATCCTGCTGACGCTGTTGATCGTCTATGAAAGCCGTCGGAATGATCCGAAAAGCCTGGCGCCGGTTTTCTGGACGATGATGTTGACGCTGCCGATCTGGTGGATCAGCACTCTTCGGGGTTTCGATACGTTCGGTTCGCATGCCGCGAGAATCGTTGTCCGGTCATCGGAGGAAGCGACGGAATTGATGCAGCAGGGTGTCGGGGGCTATTCTCTGATCTATTCCACGCTCGTCATGGTACCGATTCTGGTGGTGATGATCTTCCGATGGCGCCAGTTCGATATGTCCTCGGCGCCGCGCTTCCTTCGTGCTTTCCCACGCCTGTTTCGTCTCCTGCCGCCGGTCATGCTGGCGCTGAGCGGTATATTGGTCTTGCGCGCGGGTTTCACGATTGCCGTGATCGTGATGGCGGCGACGCTGGTGGTGTCGGTGATGTATTTGCGACCGCACTCTGGATTTTTGTTCATGGGACCGCTGATCGCCCTGTTCCTTGTTGTCGTGGGACAGCTCTTCCTGAGCGAGATCATCGAATTCTTGATCCCAATCACGGAAGGGACGAGTTTCGTGCACAAGCTGCGCGATCTGCAGATGTCGCTATATGTCGGAGATTCCACCGGCAGTGTGGCAGATCGAACAGAGCGCTATTCTCGCAGCATAAATTCTTTCCTGCACAACCCGATTTTTGGCGTGATGGGAGATCAGGGTGTCGGGAACCATTCGGCCTATCTTGACAACTTTGCTCAGCGGGGCCTGTTCTTCGGGGCACTTTATATGGGGTTGATGCTCTATCTTCCGATCAGGATGTTGCGTCGGCTCCCCGGCATGCTCAGCATGACCGGCGGTGTGCTGACCGTCATGATTCTGTTTCCTTTGTTGAACAGCGTTACGATGGCAGTCGGTGTCGTGCTTTTCATCATGTACCCGGCTGCCTGCGCCATCACCAAGGAATTCGAGACCAAGCGCAAACGACGCCGGCCAGCCGCGTCGGCCCCTGGGCTCGTGTCTCCGGCATGACTGCAACGCCCATCTCCATTCTCTGGACATCGAATATCGTCCTGCCGGCTGTGGCCGCCCGCCTGGGTGTGCCCGAAACCCCTTTCGGCGGTTGGCTTTCCGTCACCACCAGTCGCCTGGCTCGAGTCGAGGGCCTCCGGCTGGGCGTGGCGATGCGCGCGCCGGTGAAAAGCTTTCAGCATATCCACCAGGACGGCATCGACTATTTCGCGATCCCTCAGACCAAGGGGGACAGCTATGATATCAAGCAAACCGATTGTGACCGTGTTCTGGCCGAATTCGCGCCCGATATATTGCATGTCGAAGGTACCGAGATGGCCTATACTCGTCGTTTCCTGTCCAGCTGGTCCGGCCGTCGGTTAATCTCATTGCAAGGCGTGATCAACGGGTACAAACCCTATCAGTTCGGCCATCTTTCGGCCGGAGATTTTCTCAATCTGCGGCATCCGCAACATATATTGGTGGGACTGGCGCTGCTGGCCAACAATCTGCTTAAATTTCTGCCTCGTCTGCGCGGCGAGCGCGAAACCATCGCCATGGCCGACCATATTCTGGGACGTACGATCTGGGACCGGGCCCAGGCCAATATGCTGAATCCGGAGGCTGAATATCATCATTGTCCGCGGATCCTGCGCGACGCGTTCTATGAAAAAAACTGGTCACGCGCAGAATGCGAGCCTTATTCGATCTTTGTCGGCAATGGAGCGTCGGCGCTGAAAGGCGTGCATTTTGCAGTGCGGGCGCTGGCCCAGATCCATCGCAATTTCCCCGATGCCAAGCTTTATATCGCAGGCCGCAATCCGTGGTCATTGTCCCGAATGTCGGCGCAGCGGCTGGTTGGCTATTCAGTCTATTTGATGGATCTTATCTCGGATCTCGGGCTGCGGGACCATGTGATTTTTACGGGTCAGCTCGATGCCGAGAGCATGGCCGAGCGGATGTGCCGGTCGCACGTAGTGGTGCTGTCTTCGCTGATCGAGAACAGCCCCAATACGCTGGCCGAAGCCATGCTGATGGGCGTTCCGGCGGTGCCATCCTATGTCGGGGGCGTGCCATCCATGGCACAGGACGGGAAAGAGGCGCTCTTCTATCGCGCGGGTGATCCGGCCATGCTCGCCTGGCAGTTGCAGCGCATTTTTGAGGATGATGAACTGGCCGAAGGTTTGTCGCAGGCAGCACAGGTTCGGGCCGGCGAAACGCATGACCCGGAGTTTATCACCGAAACAATGGTCGACGTGTATCGCGCGGTTATCGCGGGGCAGCCGACATGACCCGCCCGCTCGCACCGGTCGTGCTGTTTGCCTATGCTCGGCCCGATCATCTGCAGCAGACGCTTGCTGCCTTGGCCGCAGCCGAAGGAGCATCCGATACCACGCTCTGGATATTCTCGGATGGGCCGAAAAATGCTGCTGCGGAAGACAAGGTCGCTGCAGTGCGTGCCGTGCTCGCCGAGCCGGACTGGCAGCGAGGTTTTGCAAAGGTCGAGCTTGTTCTAGCGGACAAGAACAAGGGATTGGCGCGGTCGATCATCGAAGGCGTCTCCCATGTTCTGAATCAGCACGAGGAGGTAATCGTGCTGGAGGATGATCTGCTGGTTGCCCCTGATTTCCTGCGTTTCATGAACAATGCGCTGGAAAGACATGCGCAAACTGCTGAAGTGGGGTCAGTCACGGGCTATTGTCCGCTTCCGCAACCCCCGACGGGCTACGCGCATGATGTTTACGCGGTGCCGCGCAGCTGCAGTCATAGCTGGGCAACCTGGCGCGACCGCTGGGAAACGGTTGACTGGACCGGTCGGGGAGCCGCGCGTTTGTGGCAGGACCCCGCATTGCGCAAGCGGTTCATGGCGACCGGGTCGGACAAGCTCGACCGGCTGAGTAGGCAACTCGAAGGACGTATTGATTCGTGGTCGATCATGTTCAACCTCTGGCATATTCTGAATGACCGCGTGGCCCTTTATCCCGTACGCAATCTCGTGCAGAATATTGGTTTTGACGGCAGCGGTACGCATACTGGAGCGCATGACCGGATGCATACGGCGCTGGCGCCTTCAGGTTCGGCTCTGGACCCCGCACTGCCTCCCGAAGATCCGCGCGTGCTGGCGGCATTTCACAAGATTTATTCCGGCTCGCTATTGGGCCGACTGCGACGATCCCTTCGCAACTGGCGTATGCCGACAGTTGTCAGATCGTTAACTTCCTAAAAGAAAGAAAATTCGATGGTGAATACACGCTGGAACAAAAAGCAGACCCAATATGAGGCTGCAAGTGAACATTATGATCGTGCATATTTCACCGATCAGGGGCGGCATGGCCTATTGCGCGGTCAGGCCAATGCCTGGAAATTCGAACCCTATTTGAAAGACGGGATGGAAATTCTCGATTTCGGATGCGGTGATGGTGCTCTGCTCACTGTCCTGGGTGGGAAAAATGGTGTGGAAATTAATCCGCACGCTGCCGAAGCCGCGCGGGCGCGAGGTCTGACGGTTCATGCCACAATCGACGAATATCCTGACGACTCGTTTGATGCTGTGATTTCCAATCACTGTGTCGAACATGTCGAAGACCCGGCGAAACAGATCCGCGAAATGCGGCGGGTGCTGAAGCAAGACGGCATTCTGATGATTGTTGTCCCATGCGACCGCACCCATTATCCTTATCGGGAAGCCGATCGTGATTTCCATCTATATTCCTGGAGCGCGGCAAACCTTGGAAATCTGGTGAAGACTTGTGGTTTTGATGTAGTCGAAGCCACCGAATTGAAACATCGTTGGCCACCAAAATGGCCCTTGATCATACAATATGGCGGCTTGCGGCTATTTCATGTGGCTTCCCGCCTTTGGTCACGACTAAGCAGAAAATCCTCGCAAGTCCGGTGCATCGCACGCGCAAAGACCTAGTAGAAAATGAAAATCCTTTTTCATCTTTCCCAGTTTAACATTGGCGGCGGCGAAATGTCGACCCTACGCCTCCTCAATGCCCTGCAGAAGCGTGGCGGGCGGATCACGCTAGTACTGACCGAGGGTGGAGGCACGCTCGAGAGGCGGCTGGACCCTGCAATCGAAGTCGTCCATTTGCGTCCGGGAAAACAGTCCTCCCATCCTTTGGTCCGGGCGCTGCGCGGCGTCTGGGGTGCACTCGGCACCTTGCGTCTTGCCCTCCGCCGCTATGACGGGGCGGTTGTCGGTATGACCGGTGCCCCCACTTGGGTCGTCCGCCATATGGTACGGGCGCCGGCAAAGCTGCATTTCATTCGCAACGATCTGTCACAATTGGGAAGAAGCCAAGAGATAGCGAGTCGGGTGCGGCACAATCTTCGCGCATTCACAGCCTTTGTCTGTGTTTCGGACGTTGCACGTCACTCGCTAATTGCAGCAATACCCGAAGCCGCCCAGAAGGCGCATGTAATCTACAATATTTTGAACCCCGACGAAATGCGCATGCGGGCAAGGGGCGAGTCAGACCCCTTTCCTCCCCGGCGCAAGGATGCACTGCGCATCATGTCGGTCTGTCGCCTGCATGAAAAAGCCAAAGGGCTTACCCGCATGACACAGGTTGCGCGCCGGCTGGTGGACGCGGGTCTGGATTTCGACTGGTTCGTGCTGGGCGATGGCCCCGACCGTGACCACATAGAAGCCGAGATAGCCGCGCGGGAATTGGACCGGCATATGCATCTACTTGGACGCATCGAAAACCCCTTCCCCGCTTATGCCCATGCCGATCTGGTGGCAATGCTGTCGAATTTCGAAGGCCTGTGCGGCGTCGTCAACGAAGCCAAAATAATGGGAAAGCCGATCGTGGCCACCCGCGTATCCGGAGTCGACGAGCAACTCGTGCACGGCGAGACCGGCCTGATCGCCGAGCAGGATGCCGATTCGATTTTTGATGCGATGCACAAGATTATGACAGATGACGCGCTCCGCGAAACGTTAGCCAATGACCGCTTGCCTGCCGCCTTGCTGGATGATGCGCATAAACTGGATATGATTGAAATGCTATTACATGGAAAGGTCAGCAAATGACTACCCGCGGCGCCGATACCCGGATAGATTTCGCCATAATCGGCGTGCAGAAATCGGCCTCCACGGCCGTGCAACATTATTTGCATAATCACCCGGCACTATATTTGCCGCTTGGTGAACTGGCATGTTTTGAATCGCCTGATTTCGAACAGGGTCGTGTTGCGCGCCAGCTTGATTTTTCCGGCGCGGCAGACGGGCAGCTAAAGGGAATAAAACGGCCGACCATGTTCACCGATATAGTGGCCATCGACCGGCTCAAGCACCATTCCCCGGATTGCAAAATGATCATGGTCTGCCGGGAGCCAGTCAGCCGTTTTGTGTCCCACTACTTCCATTTGATGAACAGCGCCAAGATCCCGGTCATGGAAATAAACCGCGCGGTCCACGCGATGTTTCACGGCGATTATTTGTCAAAACATATATTAGGAACAGCGCTGCTGAGAAACGGAATTTATCACTCCAGCCTGACACATGTCCGGGAAGTCTATGGCGCAGACAGTATTTTCTTCATCAGCCAGAATGCGGTACAGCAAGATTTTGGCACGGTTACGCAGAGGCTATGCACCTTCCTCCAAGTGCCGTTTGACCCCGATCAAATTCAGCAGAAACGCGAAAAAAACATTGGGAGCTATGATTATCGACGCGCCTTTTTCCGCAAGCTGCCGAACGCCCTGACCTATAATTACTCGCTCGGTCGTTCGCGCAAGGAATATCGTCCGTCGCAACTGTTGCGGAATATCGGTCGCGGCTTTTCCTTCATGTTCGGGAAGTGGCCGTTCACTCATCCGATCTCGCGCAAGGATATTTTGACGCCTGAATCGAAATCACTGCTTCAGAAATATTACAAGGCTGATCGAGAAAAACTGCAGCGGGAGTTCCCAGATGTTCTCTATTGGTAACCAACTAAAGAAGTTTGCACTAACAAACGACTGCCTGTGGCGGCTTTTTTCCGCATGAACAAAACCGCCTCGAGATAAGGTATTGATTTTGCCACGAAACGCGCTTCCCAATTTCATTCACGCTGGTGTGCCGAAATCCGCTTCGGCAACGATTAACGCGATGCTGCGTACCCATCCGGACGTGTTCTTGCCGCGGCAGAAGGAGCCCAGTTTCTTCAACACCGACGAGCGATTTGCCGAGGGCCTCGAATGGTATTCGACCACCCATTTCGCCAATGCGGGCAGCCAGAAGATTCTTGGCGATATGTCGATCGGCTATGCGACGGGGTTTGGCTTCGATACTGCAAAACGCATTGCCGAAACGCTTGGCACGGACCTGAAGATTTTACTGACTTTCCGGGAGCCAATAGCGCGCGCCTATTCGCAATATGGAATGTCGCACAACAAGGGTCAGCTCGAACAGCTGGGCTTTGCCGAAGCGATTGACCGCGCCCTGTCAGCCGGACCAAAAATCACCGAAGAAGACCGGCTGCGTGCACGCACCGGAACCTATTATTCGAGCAAATCCGATATGGATGCCTTCCGCTGGTGCATGTATGTTGAACCCGGTCACTACGCCGATATTTATGAAATCTGGGCGGGCCTTTTCGGAGCGGACAACATATTGATACTGTTAACCGATGACATTGCTGCCGATTTCCAGAGTCAGGCGAACCGGCTGTTCGAATTCCTCGGGCTGGAGACGATCGCGGTGGAGCCGGATATGAAACGCAATGTCGCAACCGCGCTACGCTATCCGGCGCTGCGTCGGATACTCAATCGCCTCTATGCATTCGGGCCGCTGCGCCGGACCTTGAACGCGCCGCGGCTAGATGCTTTTCGCAAGTCGTTGCGCAAGCGTTTCCTGACCCGGAACTATGTCGCGAATACTCAGGTCCGGGATCCTGAACCCGAGGCGGTGGCGCGATTGCGCGATCATTATGAGCCGCAGATTGTCCGGCTGGAAAAGCTGCTGGGCCGCGACCTCGGGATGTGGCGGACCAAATATTCGCGGGAGACGAGCGAATAGTGACCGCAAGCCCGCAACAGCCGCCCTGGATCGCCTATGTCGTCCCCTTCTCCTTCCCCGAGGGCGGGGCGGGCGCGCGCCGCGTGCTGGGCAATGCGCAATCGCTGGTCGCGGCTGGCTATCGGGTTACGATCATTTCGGCGCAGATCGACCGCTCGGGCAGCGATGCGCGCCCCTTTGCGCCCGGGATCAGCCTCGCCTCGACCGGCGAGCGCGATGCCGAGCATCTGCCGCGCGCGCTGAAACGGGCGCGTTACATCTTTACCGGGAGCCGCACGCGGGACTGGATTGCGCGCGCGCCGACGCCACCTGCCGCCATCATATTGTACAGCGGATATTCGCCCTATTTATTGCAGCTGAGCGGGATGGCCCGGCGACGGAATATACCGCTGATCTTTGACGCGGTCGAATGGTATACGGCGGACAGACCGCTTGGTTTTCTGAAATCGCCCTATCTGTGGAATATCGAGTTCGCGATGCGCGTTCTGATCCCCCGGCAGGACGGGGTGATCGCGATCTCGTCCTATCTGGCCGACTATTACCGCCGGCGCGGGCTTCCGGTGGCGCAGGTGCCGCCGACTCTGGATGCCTCGGCGTTGGAGCCGTCGCTCGAAACGCTGTCTCCGGATGGCCGTCTGCGACTCGCCTATTGCGGTTCGGCCTCGAACGATCTGCTGGATACGGTGATCACAGCCCTGATGCGGCTCGACCCCGGGGGCAATCGCATCCTGCTGGATATAGCCGGTCCCACCGCAGACGAAGTGTCGGCACTGCCCAGCCTCCGTGGTCGCGATACCGTCCCCCCCGGGCTGACGCTGCATGGCCGGGTGAGCCACGAGCAGTCGGTCGCGATCACCCGCGCCGCCGATTTCAGCATCTTTTTGCGTCAAATCAATCGGGTGTCGAGCGCCGGCTTCCCTACCAAGTTCGGCGAGAGCCTGAGCCTGGGGACGCCGGTGATCACCAACCTGACCTCGGATCTGGCAGAACATCTCGACGATGGCGCCAATGGTCTGGTTTGCCCCTCGCCTGACCCCGGCGATCTGGTGAAAATTCTTGAGCGGGCCGTGGCGCTGGACCCGGCGCGTCTGTCGGCCATGCGCCGCGCCGCACGTGCGACAGCCGAAACCAGTTTTGACTATAATATTCACAGCGAAGCCCTTGTCCGTCTGCTAGCGCAATGCAATGCGCCCGGCCCCGACCGGACCCTTATGGAGAATGATATTCATGTTTGATGATGTTTGCCTGATGATTACCGGCGGTACCGGCAGTTTTGGCAATGCCGTGGTGCGGCGGTTCCTGGACAGCAATGTCCGCGAAATCCGGATCTTCAGCCGGGACGAAAAGAAGCAGGACGATATGCGCAAGCTTTATCGCAGCGACAAGATCAAATTCTTCCTCGGCGATGTACGCAGCCGTGACAGCCTGACCGATGCCATGCACGGGGTCGATTTCGTGTTTCATGCCGCCGCGCTGAAACAGGTCCCGTCCTGCGAATTCTTTCCGCTGGAAGCCGTGCACACCAATATCCTGGGCACAGCCAATGCGATTGATGCGGCCCATCGCTCCGGCGTGAAGCGGATGATCTGCCTGTCCACCGACAAGGCGGTGTATCCGATTAATGCCATGGGCACCTCCAAGGCGATGATGGAAAAGGTCGCCACCGGCAAGGCGCGCTCTATTGATTCCGAGCGCATGACGATCTGCTGCACCCGCTATGGCAATGTCATGGCCTCGCGCGGGTCCGTCATCCCGCTGTTCGTGCGCCAGATTCAGGCGGGCGAGCCGCTGACGATCACCGACCCCGACATGACCCGCTTCATGATGACGCTGGATCATGCCGTCGATCTGGTTCTGTTCGGCTATGAACATGGCTCGACCGGCGATGTGCTGGTGCAAAAAGCGCCGGCCGCGACCATCAAGGTTCTCGCCCAGGCGCTGCTGGAGCTGTTTGAAAAACCCGATCATCCGATCAACATTCTGGGCACCCGCCATGGCGAAAAAAAACACGAAACCCTGCTCTCTCGCGAGGAGCTGGCGCAATCGGTCGATCTGGGCGAATATTACCGCGTCCCGGCAGACATGCGCGACCTGAATTACGGCGTCTATGTCGAATCCGGGGAAAGCCGGATCAGCGAAGCCTTCGACTATACATCTGAGAACACGCATCAGCTTGATGTCGCGGGCATGAAAGAGCTACTCCTGCAGCTTCCTTTCATACGGTCGACACTGGCCGGCAACGCGGCGGATTCCGAGGTTTGACATGAACATCCTTATTACCGGAGCAAATGGTTTCATTGGCCGCAATCTGGCGCTGCGCCTGAGCGAAGCAGGGCATGAAGTGCTCGGCGCCACCCGGGACACCAGCGACGCGGATCTGGCCAGTATGGTGCAGCAGGCCGAGGCCGTGGTGCATCTGGCCGGGGCCAACCGGCCGGAAACGGAAGCGGAATTCGAAGAGATCAACGATCATTACACCGCACGCCTGTGCGCGCTGTTGCGCGACCGGTCCGATGCCATTCCCGTCATCGCCGCTTCGACCATCCAGGTGGATCGTGACACGCCCTATGGCCGTACCAAGTGCGTCGCCGAAGCCCATCTGCAAGCGCTGGCCAGCGATAGCGGCGCACCGGTCAATATCTGCCGGCTGGTCAATGTATTCGGCAAATGGTGTCGCCCGAATTATAATTCGGTCGTCGCTACCTTCTGCCACAATATTGCTCGCGATCTGCCGATCACCATTGCCGCTCCCGATGCCGAAGTGCGGCTGGTCCATGTCGATGACGTGATCGATGGCTGGCTGGCCTGGCTTGCGGCTCCGGGCAACGGTGCCCAGATCACCGCGATTGCGCCCGAATATAGCATTACGCTGCAGGAACTGGCTGACCGGCTGCGCGGCTATCGCGCGATACGCCAGACGCATACAGTGGGAGAGACCGGCACCGGGCTCGGACGCGCGCTATATGCCACTTACATCAGCTATCTGCCGGTCGCGGATTTTGCCTATCCCGTCACCCGACACGGCGACGAGCGCGGTGTCTTCGCCGAAATGCTGCGCACCGAGCATTCGGGCCAGTTCAGCTTTTTCACCGCTGGGCCGGGGGTGACGCGCGGCGGCCATTACCACCACGCCAAGACCGAGAAATTCCTGGTCCTGAAAGGCCGTGCCCGCTTCCGCTTCTACAATATGGACAGCGGCGAAACCCATTCGCTGGAAACCAACGGCGAGGAGTCCATGGTCGTGGAAACCGTGCCGGGCTGGAGCCATGACATCACCAATATCGGCGAGGACGAGCTGATCTGCATGCTCTGGGCCAACGAACTGTTCGATCGGGAGCGCCCGGACACTATTTCGCATCCGCTGACGCAATGATGCAATTTGCAGGACAATATATATGAGAGTGATCGAAGCAAAATGGTTGCAAAAACAACTGGATAACATGGATGTTTCGGAATTGTCGCCGTTGCTGGAGATCGGTTCCTCCAGCCTCGAATTCCGAACAGTTGCAAAGCCTCATATCGAGCAGTTTGTCCACGCTCCTCTGCGGGAACGTGGCGTGCGGATTATCACGACCGACCTTCGCGATGCCGAAGGCGTCGAAATAGTCGGCGATATTTTCGATCCGGCTGTCGGTGCGAAGCTTCAAGATAGTCATGCGAAGTCACTATTGCTTTGCAATCTGCTTGAGCATCTTGTCGACCCCGCCGCATTCGCAACCGCCTGCAAGGGCTTTATAAAGCCGGGCGGCTATATTATCGTTACGGTGCCGCATGATTATCCCTATCATCTTGACCCGATTGACACCATGTTCCGCCCTTCGCCAAAAGACATTCATGCCCTGTTCCCGGGTACCACGATGATTGAGAGCGAAATCCTGGTGGATAGCGGACGATGGTCCGACTTGCGCCGGACAAGAACACCCACCCAGTGCATCATATCAATATTTGGTGATATCGCGCGGATGCTCACGCTTCGTGGCGGGGTCGAAAGAGCGAAATCGCGTGCCTCGGGCCTAAGTTACCTGGCCCGGAATTACAAAATATCGGCAGTCATTTTACGCGTGCAGGAAGAGCAATCGCCATGACAAAGAAACTCAAAGTCGCCACCATCGTCGGCACCCGGCCCGAGCTGATCCGGCTATCACGCGTCATGACCGCGCTCGACCGGCATTGCGATCATCTGATCATCCATACCGGGCAGAATTACGATTACGAACTGAACGGGATATTCTACGAGGATCTCGGGCTGCGGCAGCCCGGCGTGTTTCTGGAAGCGGCAGGCGAAACCGCGGCCGAGACGATCGGTAACATCATTGCAAAATCGGCAAAGGTGCTCGCCGAACACCGGCCCGATGCGGTGCTGGTGCTGGGCGACACCAATAGCTGCCTCGCGGTGATCAGCGCCAAGCGCCTGAAAATTCCCACCTTCCACATGGAAGCCGGCAACCGCTGTTTCGACATGCGCGTACCCGAAGAGATTAACCGCCGGATCGTCGACCATACAGCCGACATCAACCTGACCTACAGCCAGATCGCGCGCGAATATCTGCTGCGCGAGGGACTGGACCCGCAGCGCGTTATCGTCACTGGCAGTCCGATGCGCGAAGTCCTGGCCGCCTATGGCGACCGGATCGAGGCTTCGAATGTCCAGGAGCAGCTGGGTCTGGAAAAGCACGGTTATTTCGTGGTCAGCGCGCATCGCGAGGAGAATATCGAGGATCCGCGCCAGTTCGAGGGGCTGGTGGCGATCCTCAACATGCTGCCCGAGCGCTTCGGGCTGCCGGTAATCCTCTCGACCCATCCGCGCACTCGCAACAAGATTGAAGCCACCGGGACAAAGCTGGACCCGCGCGTGCAGCAGATGAAACCCTTCGGATTTTCCGACTATAACGCCCTGCAAATGAACGCCCGCGCCGTGCTGTCGGACAGCGGTACGATCACCGAGGAAAGCTCAATCCTCAACTTTCCCGCGCTCAATATTCGCGAAACACATGAACGGCCCGAAGGCATGGAGGAAGCGGCGGTGATGATGGTCGGCATGAACCCCGAGCGCGTATTGCAGGGGCTGGATATCCTGCAGTCGCAGCCCCGCGGAGACGACCGGATGCTGCATCTGGTGCACGATTACGGCGCCGACAATGTGTCGGAAAAGATAGTGCGGATCATCCACAGCTACACCGATTTCGTGAACCGCGTGGTTTGGCGGAAGGGCTAAAATCCATGCAATACCGATCGGAGATAGCCGGACTTCCAGCCGGCGTGGCGCACCGGAGCGTTGGATAATCCCGTGCGCTTCGTAATCATCGCCGGGTTTGCCGGTTCGCTGCTGAATTTCCGGGGTCCGCTTCTGCAGGCGTTGCTGGCCCGCGGGCACGAGGTGCATGCGATTGCGCCGGGCCTGGGGGCGGGAATCGCCGAGGCGGAGCAGTTGCGCGAGATGGGGATCATCCCGCATGATGTGCCGATGGACCGCACCGGTCTGTCGCCAATCGCCGATCTGCGGTTGCTGATCTCCTTGACCCGCCTGTTGCGGCGACTGCAACCGGACGTGACAATGGGTTATACGGTCAAACCTGTAGTCTGGGGTACGCTGGCGGCCTGGCTGGCGCGCGTGCCGCGTCGCGTCGCGCTGATCACCGGGCTTGGTCTCTCGTTCAACGAGGGCAACGGGGCGAAGCAACGCTTGCTGACGGCGCTGGTCTCGGGGCTGTATCGCGCGGCCTTGAATCGCGCCGATACCGTCGTGTTCCAGAACCGCGACGATCTGGCGCTGTTTCGCGACCGTGCAATCCTGGGGACCGATGCAAAGACCAAGGTTGTCGATGGCTCGGGCATTGATCTCGACCGTTTTGCCCGCGTGCCGCTGCCCGAGGGTCCGCTGCGTTTTGTGCTGGTCGCGCGGATGATCGCCTCGAAGGGGGTGCGCGAATTTGCCGAGGCGGCGCGCCGCACCCGCGAGCGCCACCCGCTGGTGCAATTCGATCTGGTCGGCGGGCTCGACAGCAACCCGGACAGCGTGACTGCCCAAGAGATCGACGCCTGGCAGGCCGAGAAGATACTGACCTGGCATGGTCAGGTCGCCGATGTGCGACCGCTGATGCGGGAGGCCCATGTGGTAGTCCTGCCAAGCTATTATCGCGAAGGGGTTCCGCGCTCGCTGCTCGAGGCGCTGGCGCTGGGGCGGCTGATCATCACTACCGACATGCCGGGTTGCCGCGAAACGCTCGACGGCGGGAACAATGGGGTTCTGGTCCCGCCGCGCGATGCCGAGGCGCTGGCACAGGCCATGGACAGGCTGGCAAGCGCGTCTTGCGGAGAGTTGTTAAAGATGTCAGAGGCGTCACATCGCCTGGCGAAGGAACGGTTCGATGTGCATCGGGTGAACCGGGACATGATCGCAGTAATCGAGGGCGAGACACCGGCGGAGTAAGCCGCGATATGTTCGGGATCGCACAGGGGAAATATAGCGTGAAAACAGTCTGTGCTACGATGCCGAAGGCCGGAGAACCGCAAGTGGATTTCAATCCCTCGATATCAGCTGTCATGATCGTGGCGACGAGACGCCGTTCGAACCCCGGTTGCTCTGATATGATTCGGGCCCGCTTATGGTGAAACGCATATTCGACATCCTTGGCGCCGGCATAGGCCTCGCGCTTCTGTCGCCTGTTTTGCTGATACTGGTCGTTCTGATTCGCCGACAGATGGGGTCGCCTGTACTGTTTCGCCAGACGCGGCCCGGCAAGGATGGCAAGCCCTTTGAAATGATGAAGTTTCGCACCATGCGTGATGCGACGGGCAAGGACGGCGAACTGTTGCCCGATACGGCACGTCTGACCCCGCTGGGCCGCGCCCTCAGATCCAGCTCGCTGGATGAATTGCCGGAACTGTGGAATGTGCTGAAAGGCGACATGAGCCTTGTCGGTCCGCGGCCGCTGCTGATGGAATATCTGCCGCTCTACTCGCCCGAACAGGCCCGCCGCCACGATGTGCGTCCCGGCATCACCGGATGGGCGCAGATCAACGGGCGCAACGCGATTTCCTGGGACGAAAAATTCGCGCTCGATGTCTGGTATGTTGACAAGCGCGGCCTGTGGCTTGATCTGAAAATCATCTGGCTGACAATCCGCAAGGTGCTGAAGCGCGAAGGCATCTCGGCTGCAGGGGAGGCGACAATGCCGAAATTCAGGGGTTCGCGGTCATGAGACGGTTGATCGGCGTCTACGGCGCATCGGGTTGCGGGCGCGGGATCATGCCCCTTTTACGGGAGCAATATCCCGAGGCGGAACTGCTGTTCATCGACGACGGGCAGGCACCTGGTCGCGTGAACAGCCATGACATTGTTGATTGGCGCGGCTTTCTGGAACGCGACAACAAGGACAAGTCCGTATCCATAGCAATCGGCGCATCAAAAATTCGCGAGAATCTCGCGGAAAAATGCGCCGAATCGGCCATTCCGCTAATTGAAGCCCGGGCGGCATCGGTTGTGCAAATGGACGAAGTCGTGATAGGCGCCGGTGCCTGCCTGTCGCCTTTCGTGACGCTGACATCGAATATTTCGATAGGACGCTGTTTCCACGCCAATCTCTATTCCTATGTCGAACATGACTGCGTGATCGCGGATTTTGTCACGTTCGCACCCGGAGCAAAGGTCAACGGCAATGTCACTATCGGCGAGCACGCCTATATCGGTTCCGGTGCGATATTGCGACAGGGCGTCACCATTGGTGCCGGTGCAACCGTCGGAATGGGCGCGGTTGTCACCCGTGATGTAATGCCTGGCGAAACCGTTGTCGGCAATCCGGCACGGCCCTTAATCAAGGACTAATCATGCGCATCTATCTTTCACGCCCCCATATGTCCGGCCGGGAGGAGGCCTACGTCGCCGAGGCCTTTGCCTCCAACTTCATTGCCCCTCTGGGTCCACAGCTTGACGCCTTCGAGGCCTCTGTCCGCGACTATCTCGGTGCGGATCTACATTGCGTTGGCCTGTCGTCCGGTTCGGCCGCCCTGCACCTCGCCTTGCGCATAGCAGGAGTCGGGCAAGGGGATGAGGTCTGGATTTCGTCGATGACGTTTGCCGGTGGTATTTTTCCGGTCAATTATCTCGGCGCGACTCCCCGGTTTTTTGATCTCGACCCGGCCAGTTGGACCATCGACATCGGGAGGCTCGCGGAAGAATTGGCCGTGGCTGCCAGGGAAGGCCGCCTGCCCAAGGCCATCGTTCCGACAGACCTCTATGGTCAATCCGTCGATCTTGAGGCGCTGGAAAGCCTTGCGGCGCAATATGATGTCCGGCTTGTCCTCGATAGCGCCGAGAGCCTTGGCGCATCCTATCTGGACGGACGCAAGGCCGGGACCGGCGGCGACGCGGCTATCCTGTCGTTCAACGGCAACAAGATCATCACCACTTCGGGCGGCGGCATGTTGGTCACCCGGCACAAGCAATGGGCAGACGAGGCGCGTTTCCTCGCAACCCAGGCGCGTGATCCCGCTCCGCATTACGAGCATTCCACCTTCGGCTACAATTACCGTCTGTCGAATATCTGTGCAGCAATTGGCATCGGCCAGATGGAAGTGCTGGATGACCGCGTGTCGCGGCGGCGAGCGATCTGTGAACGCTATCGCACCGCATTATCTCGCCCCGGCATAGCCTTCATGCCCGAACCCGAGGGACAGCGCTCCACCCGTTGGCTCACGGCCTTGACCCTGGATCCCGCACAAACAGGCGTATCTCGCGAGGATGTCCGTCTGATGCTGCTGGAACATCAGATCGAAGCCCGGCCGTTGTGGAAACCGATGCACATGCAGCCGCTATATGCTGGCGCCCCTTATCATGGCGCCGGTGTCGACGAGACGCTATTTGCGAACGGGCTCTGCCTGCCGTCGGGAAGCGACATGACCGATGATCAGCAAGACGAGGTTATCGAGCGGATCCTGGGCCTGTTGGAAACCGCCCGCTGACAGGCAGTTAAGTGAGATGGCGAGTCGTTCACCGGCATCGCAGTCGACGCTAGCCCGGAAAAAACCGGCCACGAAATTCTATCGCGAATTCAGCTCGATAGAATATATTTCTCCGTTTAGATTTTCTTTGTCCGACCAGGCCCGCGCCGACAGGGACAAGCGGACAACCTCGCATCCAGGCGGAATCGGACCGACAGAATATATGCTGGGAGTTTTCGTAAGCGGCTGATCAAAAAATGCGGTCTTGGTTTTTTCACACTGAAGTCCGATCCGGACATCTTCAAGCTGTTCGACCGGCGAAACATTGTGCTTGATCTTCAGCGTGAAAGATGGCGGCACGGACAAAATCCTTTCGGCCAATATGCCTGCCTTGCCCCGTCTGACAAAAAACTCCAGTCGCTCCGGTTCGTCGACAATCTGCGCACGCTCACCGGAACCATCATTTAACTGCCAGTCGAACGGGGGCATTTCGGTGCTCCAGTCGAGCCTCTGTTGCCGCTTGGCTGAACCGGCCAGCCCGCCAGAAGATGGTTCTGCAGTTTTGCGGTATAGCGCAGCCGCTGAATCCAGCTGACCTGCCTTGACCAGCGCACTGATGATGGCTTTGTCGGTATCAGGTTCAACAACCAGCGTATCAAACAGACTCATTCGCAAACGCGTCAAATTCGCCAGCGCCTCGCGGTCGCCCGAGGCAGCTTTCAAAAACGTGTCAGACCAGCCCGGCTTGTTGCTCAATGCCTGAACAAATTCCGGGATCGATCTGTCATCCTTCAGCGCCTGGATCAGGATCGGAAACATCGTTTCCTGTTGCTCCGGCGAAACGGACAGGATCTGATTGAGCACAGCAATGCTGTTGCCGAAATCTTCTCTCGCGGCATATAAAAGCAGCAGGTTTGACTGCAGCATGAGCGTTCTTCGATTGAGTTCGGATGCTGCCAGCAGAATCGTATCTTTTGTTGCAACGTCCTGCTGCGCCAGGGCCAATATTGTCCACGCTACCGGCGACAATGGTTCCTTTGCCAATATCCTTTTGGCCAAGGGCTCGAGCGATCCGTCGGCCTGGCTGTTGAGACGGTCCAAGGCAACACGCTCGAGCGCAAATCCGTTTAGAGGTGAAACGCTTGCGGCCAGGGCAGGTTGATCATTAGCCAGCACATTCGTGAAGGCTTGCATGGCCAGAACACTGCTCAGGAAGACGGCCCCGATAGACAGGCCTGTTGCTTTCAGCCAATTCATCTTGGTTGGATCAGCGAGTTGGCCATCGTTCAACTATCGTCTTTTTCACCATAGCTGTGCCCGTAGCCGTAACCATATCCGTATCCGTAGCTCAGATTGCGATCATCCAGTTTCGTGACAATAGCACCGAATATTCGAGCGCCGCTGGTTTCAAGCCTGCTCAGAGCTTGTTGAATCGTCCGGATTTTTCCGCTGTTGGCTTCAACCACAAAGACAACACCATCGACTACGGAAGCAATTTCAAGCGCATCGGCCAATCCCAGCACGGGCGGACTATCGATGATAATATGATCATATGTCGTGCGCAGCTTCTCAAGCAGCGATTGCATCCGCGGCCCAGCCAGCAATTCACCGGGGTTAGGCGGTTTTCGGCCACTTGGAAGAATATCGAACGGGTGTGATTCCAGCGATACGATGCTTTGTAGATAGTCGTCGCTACCGGCCAGAAAGCCGCTCAGTCCGGTACCCGGTTTTGGCACATTGTCGAAAATTTCGTGCAAGCCCGAATTGCGCAAATCGGCATCCATATAAAGCACGCGCTTGCCCAGATGACCAAGGCTTTCCGCGACAGCCACGGCAGTGAGCGTCTTGCCTTCATCCGGTCGGGTACTGGTGAACATCAGTGTCCCGGGAGCACCCTTGTCGGTAAGGAATGTAAGGTTCGTCCGGGTCGCCTGATAGGCTTCGTTCAATTCGGATTTTTTGTCATCGAGCTGCGCGTTAATGGCATCTTCCGGAATTAACGGAATGAGGCCCAGAACAGGCAGGTCAAGGACCCGCTTCACATCGGCCGGGTTGCGAATGCTTTGATCCATTGTTTCGCGCAGGATTACCAGTGCTCCACTGGCAAAGGCACCGAATAAAAACGCCAATAAAAGGTTGCGGCTCAAAGACGGTTCATAAGGCCGCCCGGAACTTTCGGCCTTGTCGACCAATACCATATTGTTTTTGCCTGCGCCGACGACACCGATCTCTTTGAAACGCTGCAGCAGCGAATCATAAAGTTGACGATTGGTATCGACTTCACGTTTCAATATTCCGTATCTGACGCCCTGCCCCTGCTGGCCCAGATAACCGGACTTCGCGCGATCGAATTCTCTCTGTAACGCCTGCTCCTGAAGCACAGTCTTCCGCAAATTAGCCTGCAATTCTCTGGATATGTCATTCGAAGCCCCCTGCGCCGAAGATCGCAACGATGCCTCTTCTGCTTCCAGCGCAACGATTTGCGGATAAGACGGACCAAATTGCGACTTCAGACTGGCAAGCTTCGCCTGTACCTCGGACAAACGGGATTTCAGGATAGCCGATGCACCACCGGAACTCGCTGCCGCCGCGCTCGCCCGCAATGCGCTTTCGGCTTCGATCCGTGCTGCGGTCGCACGGGCCAGATCGCCGCTCAACGCGGAGAGTTCGGACGAAGCGAGTGTCTGCCCGCCACCTGTAGATCCGTCTTCGCTAGCAATCGGCGTGATGTTAACAATCTCGTTTGCATTGGCGTAGTCGATCAATTCTTGTTCGGACAGTTCAAGCTTTTCCCGCATTTCCGAAATTTGATCGCCGAGAAATTTCTGGGCCTGAACATTGGAGCCAAATCTTTTGTCGAAATTTGTTCCCAAAAATTCCTGCGCCCAGAGATTTGCGATTTCTGCAGACAGCTTGGGATCGGGGCTGGAAAATTTGATATCGACCAGGTTCGAAAACTCAATGGGTTCGATAGTAATATTCGCGAGCAGGATACCCGCTGCGGCATTGTCTGAGGAACCGTTTTCACCCAGGCCGTAAGCATTTTGAAAACTCTTGTCCCGAGTCAGATTGCCGGCACTGACAACTCTGTTGGCAAGACTCCGTGACTGGAGCAGTTCATATTGAGTGGCAAAATACTGGCGGTCCTTCGAGATATTCTGCAGTTCCACATCACCGATATTGGTCACATCAGATTCAATCTGGCTGATCTCGATTCGGGCCGTCGACCGGTACAGCGGCGTCTGCAGCAGCGTCATGATCAATCCGACGACCAGCGAAAAGACAATGATGCCCAGTATCACATATCGCAGGTTGATCGCCTGCTGCCAGAAACGCTCCAGATCATGGAGGCTTATGGAATCCGAAGCTCCCGCTTCAAATTCATCACGATCACCAACTGATGATCTTGCTTGCTGATTGTTCATTGCCATAATCTTTACTAACCTATCGCCCTACTCTGTCGATCATGATCGCAGTTGTAGAAAGAAGCGGAACATATGCCAAAACAGCCTGAAGGAAGCGTTTTGAAGGGGAATCGCCAACGGAAATAATGTCATTCGGATATATCACAGGATCAGCATAATTGCCCCGCTCGATCGCTTTGAGATTGTAGGCGCCGATATATTTCTGGCCTCCAACGGTCCGCGATACCAGGACCTCTTCCGATTTTGCATAATCTGACAAGCCCCCCGCGTTGTACACGGCACGGAGCAGAGTTTGCGAATTGGAAGACAGGAAAGTTCCCGGCTTTTTTACTTCGCCCCCGACTGAAACGGTAAGTTCCGGTTGCTTGGTTGGACGAACCGTAACTTGCGGTTGCAAAACATATTGTCCTCTCAACCGGTTTTCGATCACTCCCTCTACTCCGGATGGCGTCAGCCCATCCGTTTCAACGGCACCGATCAGAGGAAAATTGACGCGCCCTTGCTCATCGGTAAAGTAGGTACCAGAGAGAGTTTCGGCACCGAAAACCCGGATTTCCAGCGATTCAAGCGGGCGGATCTGATAAGACGTCGCAGCGGGGTTAGCCGGTAGTTCGTTTAATGTCGTCAATTCAACATCACTAGCCAGAGCGAGCGGCCCCGATGTTGCGCAAGCACTCAACATGGCTCCTGATACCGCCAAAATGAACAATTGTTTCAATTGGATTTTCATTTTCACTCTCTAAACCACACAACGGAATTCAGCCGTAAACAGCAATTTGCGATTAGGCAACCTCGAACCATCGCTATTTCCGAACAGGTGGTGATGTCGGACTCGCCGGATCCTGTTGACCACGGGATTCCCCGCTCGGATCAAGGTCATATATAACGGCAGATTATGATTTCCTGCTGAAGCCAAGCGCTTCCGGATTGTGCCGGGCGGTGAACAGCAAAGCCACGATCCAGACAGCGACCGCGCTGAATATCGGTGTCCTCAGAGGATAATCGACCAGGCTGGCGACAGCCAATATGGCCATGATCCCGAACCAGAAAAGCAAGTGTGCCCGATTTTTGGACGTTGACGAGAACAGCTTCAGTACGCTGACAATATAGAACAAGACACCGGCAACGGCCAGCACGGCCACCGGGGCCCCGCCTTCGATGAGAATTTGCAACCAGTCATTATGCGCCTGGTTGAAATAGCTGGGCATCAGCAATTCGCTCGGTTCGTGAATGAAATAGACCTTGTCGAACGTGCCAAATCCGGCACCGAAAGGCCAATATGTGCCAATCATCTCCAACAATGTCGGCATCGCGCTTGTCCGTAAATTGGACATATTGTCGGATTCGATAAGACGGGTGACGGCAGGCACACGATCCGACACAAAGAACAGCAAGACCAGCACGGCACTAAACGCGAAGATGGCGATCGAAGCGATGATCGAACCGATTTTATTGACTTGTTTTTTCTTGTGCGCCGCAGCGTCCTCAGGTCTCAGATTGAACAATATCAGGCCGATAAAAAGCGCCATGCCGCCACACAGGAACCCGGCGCGCGAACCATTTAAAATGGCCGACATGAAGATCATCAGATACATCGTTACCAGTGCGATGTTGCTATACTTCATCTTGAAGCGGAGAAACCTCCAGTTTTGCGCATATATATAGCTTATGATTAATAGCGATACCGCAGAAAATACGCTGGAGTGATTACGATTGGCGAAAAATCCGACCGCTTCGGATGCATTGGTAAATTCGTAAAAATAGAGCGCCCCTCCACTGGGGCCGAGTATCTGCAGGATACTGAGCAAGGCATTGCAGAATGCGATCAGGACTATCAGCGAGAGAAAGTCTTTTTTCCGTCGGTTGGGATAAATATGGAATAGCAGAATAGCGGCCAGCGGGACAATTAGAGCGGCCAGGGAATTGGCGGTCCGGGAAGGCGAAAAAGACAGCGAGCGCCACAAGCCCGCCTGGTCGCTGGCGACATCGAGCTTCGCAATCAAAGCCCGGCCCGGCAATTCGGACCATAGCTGATAGGGCAAGGGTATGAGCTGGATGATCATCCAGAGGCCCAGAATGCCAAGACCCGCATAAAGCGGCACAAGCCCCTTAACTTGTTGCGTCCCCAGTCGATAAAAAGCGTATCCGGCGAGCAGGCAACAGACCGGCCGCAGGACAATCAATTGCACCGCATCGCCGCGGGCGCTGCCCCCCAAAAGGCAAATAGCGACTATGAATGCGCCGAGCACGAGCAACGTAGCGCGGTCCGTCATCTTGCGACTGGGTGATATACCATTGTGTTTCTTGTCATTCATCATGGTCTGAATATTCTAAACTGCAAATGGGAATGGCTTGTGAATTTGATGATAGGGCATGAACTGATAGTCAAATTAATTCACATCTCTTTGCGTCCCGGGCATTTCTGAACAGATGTCCATCTGATTTCCGGGGGGAGCAACATACCGAGGCTTGGCAGACCGGAAGCCAGTGCCACAGGTTGTCATGATGATCGCGATAGCGAGGTGGTCCATTCCAGCCCGTGAAGCAATTGGAGCGACACTTGCGATTAATCCCACTTTCAGATTGCGGGAATGGGCGTCCGGAAAAGCTAAGGCGCCGTGGCATCTCATTTGGAAAGATGCGTCCAAGCGGCGGTATCCGCTACTCTCTGGACCGGTAACCATTGCGACCGGCGTCTGGATCAAGCCCGGATTTCAAAGCGACGCAGACAGCAAAGTCCCGGCCAAGGCCTTCGCTATTTCAGCGAAGGCCCGGCTGGTTCATTCTGCAGGTGCAGCGACTTCCGCTTCGACCGCCAGCGCCGGCGTCGCTTCTTCTACTTCGAGCGGTGGTGGTGCTTTGTTGGCGATCGCCAGTTCGACATCTTCATCAATGAAGCCGCCAACCGCGCCGCCTTTTGGGAAAACGGCGCTTGTTCCGGTCATGAAAAATCCGGCGATCGGAACGAGAGCGATCGCGCCGACGACACCGGCAGTACCGGTCACGCCTTTATCGTCAAAGGACCCGGTAAGCCGGATCTGGCGCCCGTTAACCCGCAGATAGAGCAATTTGGCGTCCAGCTTTCCCGACTTGCCCCACATGCCCTTGTTGCGCACGCCGACAAGTTCGCCCCAGGCAGGCGTGCCAGCCGGCACAACGGTCACACCGTTAACCTCGATAGGGGCGGATACTTCCAGAATGAAGCGTTGGCCGACCTTCGCCGCCTTTTTCTTCGTGGTAATCTCTTCCATAAGCGTCAGGGAAACAGGCGTGCCGGCGCGCAAGACTGCATTGCTCGTCGCCGGAGCCGCTACCGGCGTTACTTCTTTTACGGCCATGGGAGCAGCTTGCGCAGCCTCGGCTGTAACTTCCTGAGCGTTCGCATTGGCAGCCGCAAGCATGAGGCACGAAGCCCCCAAAATCAGTTTTTTCATTCAATCCCCCTGTGCAGACAATCCTTAAACCGAAGATTTCGGTCCCCCTAGAGCGTCCTGTCGAACTATCTATGTCCGCGAAAAGCGATCACGTCGAGCTTTTTGGGGTTGCGCCGCGTTTTATAATTGCCGCCGTCTTGATCTATTCGTCAGAAATAGCGCGCATCCGGCAGATTGGGGAAAGCAGGCAAGGCTTTGCTTAGTCCCCGGGGACTTGCAATAGTCTAATAATGTCAAGAATTTGAAGAGTGGAGGACACGGAGGGATTCGAACCCTCGAAGCCCGTAAAGGCTTGTCTCCTTAGCAAGGAGGTGGTTTCAGCCGCTCACCCACGTGTCCACGCAGCTTGGCTAGAGAGGGCGCTATAACCATGGAAAGCGCTGGCTGCAACGGGAAAAATGGGCCGCTGTAAATCACGCCGGAAATTCCGGAACGGGGCCGATTGCGACGACGGGACTCGGACCGCCGCAGAATCGAGTCCGTTCGTCGTCCGTTCATTGCGTGGTCATACCCGACGGCCGAGAGCCGATATTTGGCTGGTAACGGGAAGGAGTTTACCCATGTTACGGTTATGCTTGAAGAAATCATTGGGTTTATTTGCAGTCCTGGCCCTTGCCAGTGGACCGGCTCTGTCACCCGCATATGCCCAGGTTGAAACCGTCGATCCGAATGACGTGATCGATGCCGATCTGGCTGCGCCCGACTATGACGGGAATTTTGAATCCAGCGACTCTCGTCCGACGATGGTCGAGGACGCGCCGATGGATAGCGATATCAACGCGGATATTATCGCGCCCTCCGGTTCAACGACGACCGCTGCCCAGAACGGCAATTCCGTCGCCGCTGCCACCGATGACGGCAACACCTATCAGGACGATGACCTGATCGGCGCTGCCGAAGGCGTTTTCGGCAAAGGCGCGAAAGGCCTGGCTGAAGTGATCGAGGATATTCTCAAGAAACAGGGCCGGCCCAATGCCTATATTGCCGGACGCGAAGCCAGCGGGGCCTTCATTGTCGGCCTGCGTTACGGCTCGGGCAAGCTCTACCACAAGGTAGAGGGCGAACGCCCGGTCTACTGGACGGGGCCCTCCATCGGCTTTGATTTTGGCGGCAATGCAGCCAATACCTTCGTGCTGGTCTATAATCTCTATGATAGCGAAGAGCTGTATCAGCGCTTCCCGGCTGGCGAAGGCGCGGCCTATTTCATCGGCGGCTTCCACGTCAGCTATCTGCGCAGCGGCGACAAGGTGCTGATCCCGGTACGGCTGGGCGCTGGCCTGCGGCTCGGCGCGAATATCGGCTATATGAAATTCAGCAAGAAGCAGAAATGGCTGCCGTTCTGACCAGTCTGGCGCAGAAATGATGCTTTTTCACCGTTAGTCCCGAGCCTGTCGGCCCGAAGGGCGAGCGAAGTCCAATGGCGCATATCGACGAGAAACGGGATTCGACAAGCTCATTACTGACGGCATGACTGTCATTGCGCGGCACATCAGCCAACTGCCGTTCGTCCTTGGTGTCACGGGTTCAATAGGACTCGAATCAGCCCAGAGACTTGGCCCGTTCCATCCGCGCCAGATAGCGCGCCAATATATCAATCTCGAGATTGACGGCACGACCGGGCTCGAGTTCCCCGAGCGTGGTCACCTGCGCAGTATGGGGAATGATATTGAGCGTAAAAAGGGTGACCCCGTCTTCGTCGTCGGTCACCGCATTCACGGTGAGCGAAACGCCATCGACGGTGATCGATCCCTTGGCGGCGACAAAAGGCGCCAGATCTTTTGAAACCCGTATGACGACCTCGCGGGAATCACCGGCAGCCTTGCTCGAAACCACTTCGCCGACGCCGTCGACATGACCTGTGACGATATGCCCGCCCAGCTCGTCGCCGACCTTCAGCGCCCGTTCCAGGTTAAGCCGCCGGCCGGCGGTAAACTGCCCCTCGGCAGTGCAGGAAAGAGTCTCGCCCGACACATCAATGGCAAACCAGTCGGCGCCTTTGTCGACCACCGTCAGGCAGACGCCGGAACAGGCAATCGACGCGCCCATATCGACGCCGTCCATATCATAGCCGCATTTGATTTTGACGCGCAGATCGCCGCGCTGGTCGATCGATTCGATGGTACCGATATCTGAAACAATGCCTGTGAACATGGGCGATCCTATTTGCTGTGCCTATTTGCTGTAAATCGAGCGGAACCTAGGCGGTGCGGTCGTATATCTCAAGCATATCCTGTCCCAGGTCGCGCTGCTCGGTGCGCCGCCACTGGCCATGCGCCTCGCTGAGCTTTTCCAGCCCAATATCGGCAATGGATGGCAGTCCGCCACCGATGATGATCGGTGCGCGATAAAGCAGGAGCCGGTCGACCAGACCGGCCGCCAGGAAAGAGGTCGCGGTTTTTGCGCCGCCCTCGACCAGCAGCCAGTTGATATCGGCAAGACCGGCAATCGCGGCGGGCTCTTCCAGCTGCAGCCAATGGTCCGGCTTGTCCTTGTCGGTGCCGAGCACGACCGGTTGCGGCGAGCGGTCAACCAGTCCGTCGAGCCGGACATCAAGCCCCGGCCGGTCGATCCTTGCCGTGCCTGCACCAACCAATATAGCGTCGCTGCGCGCCCTTTCCAGATGGGCATGCGCCCGTGCCCGGTCGCCGGTAATCCACTGACTCGACCCGTCGGCCATGGCAATACAGCCGTCCAGTGACATCGCGAGTTTGAGCGTGACAAAAGGGCGGCCATTCTCGACGCGGCAGAGAAAGCCGGCCATGGCGCGGCTTGCTTCCGGCTCCCGGATGCCGACCGACACCGGAATGCCGGCATCGCCCAGCCGGTCAATACCGCGGCGCCTTGTCCGTTCGTCGGCATCGAGAGTCGCGACAATCACCCTTTTCGGTTTTGCTTCAATGATCGAATTGCTGCAGGTCGGGCCGCGGCTGCTATCATGGGCACAGGGCTCCATGGTGACATAGATTTCCGCGCCCTTTGCAGCGGTTCCGGCTTCTGCCAGCGCCATTTCCTCGGCATGCGGACGGCCGCCCGGCTGGGTCCAGCCACGGCCGATGATATTGCCGTTTTTGACAATGAGACAGCCGACATTGGGATTGGCACCGGTCCGGCCACGGCCCCGCTCGGATAGAGCCAGGGCTGCTCCCATATAATGCGCGTCGCCGGGAGGGGTCAGCATTGCAGACCGGCGGGGCGTTCCACCTCTACCTCACCGCGCGCCAGTCGCTCGGCGATCGCGTCACGTTCAATCTGGTCGACATCCATGCCGGACATCCGGCCGAGCGATTTCACCGCTTCGCGCCGCTTGGTTTCCAGCTCGTCCTTCAGACACTGGATTTCCCAGCGGTCCTGCAGAATTTCCTCGTCGGTGCGGTCATTTGTCCAGTTTTCGACATAAATGACCTCCTGCGGTACATAAGTGTAAGTATTTACCTGCGGATCGAGCCAGAAAAGGAACAAAATGAACGACGTGCAGGCAATGGCCATCGCCGCCGGGAGCAGGCGCTCCCCCGGTTCACTCTGGCGAAAAACGGCGACCAGGTCACCAAAACCGCCGCTAACCGATACATCTTTCAACATTCCCATGTCGTCCAAATAGTGCGGACACAGCCGGATGACCAGCCCTTCCCGCAAAATTGCCACGGGAAAGGCCGGGCCGGCCACCCGGCGCGGTGATCAGCTGTTGATTTCAAAGCGAACTTTCAGCGTCATCCAGCTTTCAATTGGTGTTCCGTCTTTGGTAGCCGGCGTGAATCGCCATTTGCTCAGCGCCTGCTTGCGCGTTGCTGTCCAGAAATCGACATGCGGCGAATCGATCAGTTCGATCTGTTTCACACGGCCGTTGGTCCCGACCAGCACCCGGACGCTGACCTCGCCCTCGCGCTCGAGCCGCAACTGGCCGGTCGGGTAAGCGGGCTGGAACTGCTCCGCATAGCGCGTGTTCAGGCGAGCGCCGACGATCACCGGGTCAGGCATGATTGTGATTGGTTCCAGCGGTATTTCGACACCTGTTCCTTCTGAATTACTGCCAAGCTCGATCTTGGCATATTGGATTTTCGGAACGGGAGGCAATTTGACGATCGGGACGTCCGGCGCGATTTGCCGCGTTTGCGGGGCGGCCTTAACTTCCGGCTGTATCTTTTCGATCATCGGCTCGGGTGGCGTCTCGACCTCCTCCGAAAGGGCGATAAGCGTGCCCTCGAACCTCTCGGGCACTACGATTGTGGGCATCGCTATCACGGCACCGATAATCAGCGCGTGAACGGCGCCTGTCATTATCAGGCCTTTGGAACGGGGCGTTTTGTTTTCGTAAACAGATACATAGCTCATGTTCATATCCTCTCAACCATCCTCAACAACGGCGGAGCGGCTTCGTGCCTGTTTGACTATCTCGCCCCAGCGCCAATTGTAATGTTATACTATTACATTATAAATTGCAAACACGGGGGCGCGCGAGCGGAAATTATACCGTTAGAAACGGCCTAACTAATTGTTTTTAAAAGTCTTTCTAGCGCGACTTCGCGACCGATTAGTGGCAGCAAAGCGTTCATATCCGGCCCATGATCGAGCCCGGTAAGTGCCTGCCGCAGCGGCATGAACAGCGGCTTGCCCTTGCGGCCGGTAGCCTCCTTGAGCGCGCCGGTGAGATCCTTCCAGAGATCGGAAGATGCTTCCAATTCCTCCAATTTACCATGCGCAACGGCCAGAAATTCCCGGTCTTCCGGCGAAAATTCGGGGAGGGAAATTGGCCCCGTCACCACCTGCCACCACTGGTCGACATCACCCATATCATGCAGGTTCGGCCGGATCACCGCCCAGGCTTCGTCATCCATTGCTTCCGGCAGTCGATCCTTCACATCCGGGTAGTCGAGCAGGTGCACGATCTTCTGGTTGAGCTGCGCCAGCTCTTCATCGTCAAAACGCGCCGGTGCGCGACCGAACCGGGCAAAGTCAAATGTCTCAATCAGTTGCGCTACATCGGCAATCGGCTCGACCGGGTTGCTGGTCCCAATACGCGCCAGCAAGGCAACAATCGCCTGCGGTTCGATATTCTTCTCGCGGAAACTGCTGACTCCAAGCGAGCCGAGCCGCTTGGAAAGCTTGCCTTCGGTGCCGACGAGCAACGCTTCATGGGCAAATTCGGGCGGCTTTGCGCCAAGCGCCTGGAACATCTGAATCTGCACCGCCGTATTGGCCACATGATCCTCGCCGCGCACGACATG
>TARA_R110001606_G_scaffold73784_9_pt1 | contig 58059 bp, 46 predicted proteins | sample TARA_R110001606 | Tara Oceans TARA_R110001606 (sample SAMEA4398315) | marine metagenome | biome: Polar Biome; feature: [SRF] surface water layer (ENVO:00010504); material: water (ENVO:00002006), including particulate matter (ENVO:01000060) such as... | depth 5 m
TCACACCTAGAATGGCGCAAATTCAAGTGAAAATTCTGCAGATCAGGTTGTAAAATATATGTCTTCACTATCGATAACTGAGTTTCAAAATCAGCTAAGCAGCCTGACAGTAGCAAGCAAAAATGCCATTGATGCCGCCATTCGACGTGATGCGGTTCTAACGAAACCCGCCGGATCCTTGGGCCGGCTCGAAACCCTGGCGAGTTGGCTGTCCGGGTGGCAGGGTCAGCATCCTCCAACCTATGACCATCCGCAAGTCGTTATTTTTGCCGGAAACCATGGCATCTGCGATCAGGGCGTCTCGGCTTTCCCGCCCGAAGTCACAGTCCAGATGGTTGCAAACTTCAATAATGGCGGGGCGGCGATAAACCAGCTCGCTAACGCATTTGATGCCGCCTTTTCCGTGTTTCCACTGGAACTTGATAATCCAACCGCAGATTTTACCAAAGCACCAGCCATGACCGAAACGGAACTGACAGACGCTTTAACGGTAGGCTGGAATGCAGTTGACGAAAATGCCGATATCCTGGTCGTTGGGGAAATGGGGATCGGCAATACAACAGTCGCCGCGGCCCTTTCCGCCGCATTATTTGGCGGCAGCGGCGCCGATTGGGCCGGACCTGGCACCGGCGTCACCCGTGAAGGGATACAGAAGAAGGCTTCCGTGATTGATCAAGGGATAGCCCGTCATCAAGACAGCCTAAATGATCCGTTGCACATATTACGTTGCCTCGGCGGGCGGGAGATCGCCGCTATGGCGGGCGCCATTCTTGCCGCACGGCAGCGACATATTCCGGTTTTGCTGGACGGGTTTGTCGTAGGGGCCGCTGCCGCCGTGCTATTCAGGAGCAATCCTGATGCCCTCAGCCACTGTATCGCGGCACATGTATCCGCGGAGCCCGGTCATAGTCGCCTTCTGCAGGAAATGGGGTTGGAACCATTGCTGTCCCTCGGCATGCGATTGGGCGAGGGTTCAGGCGCTGCTCTGGCGCTCGGGTTGATCAAAGGCGCCGTCGCCACCCACAATGGCATGGCAACTTTCGCCGATGCGGGCGTGAGTGAAGAAACCGGCGATTAACCGCCCACGCACGGCGCACACCCAGTGTTATTCAGGAAATTAACCTGCCATTTTGTCTCCTCTCCATCCCAAAATGACGTGAGGTGAGTGAGCGAGAGCGGTGCGACCGTGAGTGCCAGCATATTTTCTGGCGCTATCCCAAGGGCAATCCCGACAGTTGCCCGTATTACACCGGCATGTGTAACCATGACGATATCGCGCTCATCCGGCATGTTCTGCAATGAATTGATTTCAGAACGAACCCTGGAGACAACGTCGGAAAAGCTCTCTCCTCCCTCGGGACGGTTTTTTGAGGGGTTTTGCCAGAACTTCTCATAATATATGGGATCTGTGCCCTCGACTTCCTCATGGGTTTTACCTTCCCAAAGGCCAAAATTCTGCTCCCTGAGAGAATAAGACTCCCGAACCGATATATTCTGAGCATTTTGCCGCATAAGGATAAGACGCGCCGTTTCACGGCACCGTGCGAGATCGCTGGAAATGAAAAAGCAGTCAGGCGATAAAGCACTCGCCAACTCAGCAACCCGGTTCGTATCTGAAAAATTAGCAGGCAAGTCGAGATGCCCATATATTTTTCCGGAGGCAGCGACAGGCGCATGGCGAACAAGCCACCACTGCCGCGTCCTAAAACTACGGATCATGCTAAGATTTGCCGGGGATTTTCGTTTTTACTCAACCGTTAATTTGGTCAGTTGCCAGATTGACCGACCGTAATATTTCTCCTGAGCCAGTTCCTCGTCCGTATCATAGGGATAAATTATCCAGAAAGGAGCATATACATCGTCTTCCAACCATTCGCCGTCCATCTTGTAGGCAATAATCACATCATAGTCCGTCGCATCGGAGATTGGTATGTCCACTGAATAGCCGTCCTTAGCCGTTGCTTTCAAAACAGTTCCGTCAGCCTCGACCTTATCAAGAATATCACGAAGAAAAACGCCACGAAACCGTGTCTTCCCCGTTGTCCATGGACTGGTAGTGGCAATTACGACCGGCGTAGAGGCGGCCATATCGCCCGGGCTGAAATAAATTGCGCCATGTTCAGACTTGATATTACCTGTAATCGCCAGCTTGGCTTCCTCCGCCTTGGCAATAGATGCGCCAACCACAATGAGCAGGAACAATAATACCCCGCTCAGAAAATTCCGATAAATTGTGCGCCCGCTTTTCATCGCATATGATTTTGCCAACATCTCGCTCCCATAATAATTTTGAACCGCCAAGCACCCATAGCAGTCGATTAAGCCCTGTTAAAAATATGCCTTCCACCATCGCCAACGGCAATAATGATGGAGGCATTCGCAATAATCGTATATGTAGCCGATACTGAAGTTCACGTTCAAAGGTTTTTTTTATGAAGCGTACATTGTTTGTCGCCTCGAACCGGCTGGGCGATGCGGTTCTGACGACGGGAGTGTTACATTACCTCCTCGAAACGGAACCGGATGTTCCCATTACCGTTGTTTGCGGCGACATTCCCAAAAGCATCTTTGAAGCCGTTCCGGGAGTCGATCGCGTAATTGGAGTCAAGAAGCGACGCTTCAGCTTGCATTGGCCGGAAGTAGCTCTATCCCTAGGGCCTGTGATCTGGCATCGTATTGTTGATTTTCGTAGTTCTCTTCTCGGTTTTCTCCCGACCCGCCACCGTCATATTTGGCATGGCGGAAAAGATGATATCCACAAGGCTCAGGCCAATGCACAGCTTATCGGCCTCGATACCCCGTTACCGCCTCGCATATTGCCGACACCAAGCCAGCTAAACGCTTCAGAAAAGTGGCTGGGCCCCCTCAATCAGCGAGGGAAAATCCTGGCCCTTGCCCCCACAGCAAATTTTTACCAGAAGCAGTGGCATCATGAGAACTACCTCAGGCTCGCTCAGGCATTAACGGCAAAAGGCGGTATTCTGGAAGGCGCCCGCATCGCTGTCTTTGGCGCACCCGGTGAAGAAGCGCAGGCAATGCCCGTCGTCAATGCCTTGCCCGTGGATCAGGTTATTTGCCTTGTCGGGAAAACAACGCCCATGGAGGCGGCGACCATCCTTTCGCAATGCGACCTGTTCGTCGGGAACGATTCCGGGCTGATGCACACAGCAGTAGCAGTCGATATTCCAACGGTTGCGCTTTTCGGCATCGGCAAACCAGCTGTCTACCGCCCGTGGGGTGATCGCTCCCTGTGTCTCGAAAGCTCGCCTCCGGGTGCGCCCATCATTCGGCCTGAAGGATATTCCGATATCGCCCCTGAAGAACCACTTCCGTTTGAGTTAGTCTTGAGCGAGATTGAAAGCTTTTACGCCAGCATTATCAGTAAATAACTCTGCGGGCTCTCAGGACCTGACTTCGCGAAACGGCGTTACGCTGGAATCAATGGAAAACTGATGATTATAAAGATCGGCATAGACCCCCTCCTTTTTAAGAAGCTGGTCATGTGGCCCACTTTCAACGATTTCACCTGCAACGACGACATTAATCACATCAGCGTCCAGAATAGTTGACAGCCGATGTGCTATTACAAGGGACGTCCGCCCTTTCATGAGATGTTTTAGCGCAACCTGAATCTTCCGCTCAGATTCTGTATCCAAAGCCGATGTCGCCTCATCGAGCAACAGTATTGGCGCGTCTTTCAACATCGCCCGCGCGATTGAAATCCGTTGCTTCTGCCCGCCGGACAGACGAACGCCGTGGCTTCCGACAAGAGTGTCGTATCCTTTTGGCAAAGCCGAGACAAAATCATGCACCGCCGCCGATTTTGCCACTTCGATAATTTCGTCATCACTCACGTCGTCGCGTCCGTAGGCAATATTGGCCCTGATGGTATCATCAAACAGAAACACATCCTGACTCACCAAGGCTATTTTCTGGCGAAGCGAGGCAATTGTTACATCCCGTATGCTCTGACCGTCGACCAGAATATCGCCGCCATTGACATCATAAAACCGGGGAATGAGGTTTAGAATAGTTGATTTGCCCCCGCCGGAAGGCCCTACCAACGCAATCCTCTTACCAGCTCCCAGGCGAAGTGATATATCCTTCAGGACCACCTCATCCGGATGATACGCGAAGTTAACATTCTTGAATTCGACTTCACCCCTATGAAATTCAAGTGGGGCGGCATCCGGCTTATCAACGACTTTATGCTTAATATCCATAAGCGTAAATATTCGCTGCGCGGCAGCGAGGCCTGTCTGCATTCGCGGAAAAAGCTTAGCCACACTCTTGATAGGTTGATAGGCGAGCATGATCGCCGTAATAAAAGCGAAGAAAGTACCAGGTGTCGTCTCCCCCTCAATGACGTTGCTGGCTCCGTAAAAAATAACGCCGGCGATCAGAAAGCCGGCAAGCGTCTCGACAATCGGACCGCTCGACGCTTCAATACGCAGCGCTTTGAACTGAATTTTAAACCGATCTTCTATAACACTGTCGCCCTGTTGCACGGCCTGAGTCTCACGATCATAGGCTTTGACAACACGGATGCCCTGGAAATTCTCTTCAAGAAAGGAGCTAAAATCCGCTGTCTGCTCAAGAACTTTGCTTGACGCCTTACGGGATCGCTTTCCAAGCTGCCGGATCGCCAGAGTGCCCGGTGGCAGAACGATCAGGATGAACAACGCCATCTTCCAGTCATAGTAAAAAAGAGACCCAATCAGGAAAATTGCCGTCAGGCTATCCTTGGTCATCACAACCAGTGTTTGCGTCGCGACTGTTTTCAGATAATTGGTGTCAAAAACGAAGCGTGAGATCAGGCTTCCCGATGCGTTATCGTGAAACCAGGCGAGATCCGCAAAAACCAGCTTTTTGAAAAGGTCTTTCTGTATATCCGCGACAACCCTTGTCCCCACCCAATCCATAACTATCGTCTGACCATAGGTAGCAAAACCGCGTGCAGCGAAAATACAGACAACGGCGAGAGTTGTATAGATAACGTATTCAGGATTCTTGTCGAAAAAGACCTCATCGATAATTGGCTTCATCACGAAGGCTGTCGCCGTCGCCGTCAAAGCGCTTATAATCATGAAGAAAATTGCCAGAAAAAGGCGGCCTTTATAATGAGTGACATAATCACGCAATAGCCGACTGTACAGGACGATAGTCGCCGACTTAGGCAGCTTTTCAGAAGTCAAATCGCTCAATCTTTTATCCGATTTTACCTGTCACAATTTCTCAACTGGTATCACAGCTGTTATTTATCCAATAGAAAAAATACCGGTTTACGACGCCAGAGATTTCAATCACAACCGAGATACAACAGTTTCATGACCGAATTTTTATTTCCAAAGATGCATAATCCAAAAACTGCACGCTCCGCCTACATTCGTATTGATAATGATTATGGTTTTCATCATCAATACGAATAGCAAGTTTGAAAATGAAATTCACTTTCATAAAGATAAATTTCCATGTCTATGTACCAGTCACAATCGGTAAATCTATCCGCATTGATAGTTATCGCTTCGCAACTTTTCCTTTATGGGCTTTCCGCCTCTGCCGGAGAGCCCGCCTATCCCGACATTAGCAGAGAGATCTCCATTGAGATTGATGATAACTGGACGTATCGATCCGATGACCCAACTGCAGAGTTCTACGATCCTTATCCAACAGTAATTCTGGGAACAAATATCGCCTTTACCAAAGCATTTTTCTTCAATTTCGAGGCGACAATGGAGCCGGTTGAAGATTCAACAGGAGATCGGGCGTTCAAGGGTCTGGGCGGATATCATGCAGCTTCTGGCGTTCCTGAATTCGCTATAAGGCTCATATGCGGCTTGCAGTAAATCATGCCCACAGAGCGCATTTCCAGCGACTATCAACCCGAAGTCGTAAAATAAAGAAGAAAACATGACGGTCCCGAAACCGACCCTAATTCTATTTTTAAGAGTATTTAATTAGTATATCACCCCCATAAGGAGATATATGCATGATATGAAGGGAAGAAGTTTCCCCAATTAGGATAACAAACGGGCGTTTTCCCCTCCCCACACCTTTAAATGCCTGATATACTCCTGGAATGAGCGCATCCAGAGAAAATGAGAAATATGACCGCAAGGAAGAGTTATCCTCTTCCGATTTTAGGATCATAAGTTGGATCGGGATAATCAGTCAGCAGACGGATACGAAAATGCGTCAACTTCTGGATGGAACCGATGTGCCGCCGCCCCAATTCATGCTCCTCAACCATTTCCTTCATCAGCCCGAAGAAGGCAAAACGGTTTCAAAAATCGCCTGGGCATTGCAACAACCGCAGCCGGGGATTACAAAAACGGTCGCAAAAATGTTGAAGAAGGGCTTTTTGCGGGCAGAGGAAAACCCCGAAGACGGTCGCTCCAAATTTCTGTATCTCACAGATAGTGGGAAAAAAGCCCATCAGCAGGCGCAAGCCCTACTTGAAGCCGCTCTGTCCGATACCTTCTCAGGATGGCGGGAGTGGGAGAAGAAGGATTTCTTTGGCTTTCTCGACAAACTAAAAACCTATCTTGACGAGAACCGTTAAACCTCCGGTTCCGGGGCAGCCTTAGGGTTCTTTTTTGCGGTTCGCATATTAATGATCCCGACACCGACCAGCGTGATAGTTCCCCCGATAAGGAAGCGTATGGTAATCGGCTCGGAAAACAGCACAACGCCAAAAATCACCCCGAAAACCGGCGCCAGCAGTCCAAAGGGTGTTAGCACGGAGATCGGGTAGCGTTGTATCAAAAAATACCACCCGCCATGAGCAATAATCGTTGTCACAATGACGACGAAAGCAAGGGCTCCCCCCGCCTCCCATCCCATCGACATGACAGCGTCAAATTGTCCTGTTTCGGTCGTAAAGGAAATCAACATCAACGGCAAAAAGGAGATGGCGCCGATCCAGGCCTGCATTGTCATTGTTCCGACATTCTGTATCTGCCGCATGAGGATAAGGCCAACTGCCATGAAAAGGCCGGCGAAGGCGACAAGCGCGACACCTTCCAGCTGATCAAATATTACCGGATCAAAGCCGAGGAACATAACCCCGCTGAAGGCCATAATGATACCAAGGATCCGTCTCCAGCCGATGGTTTCCTTCAAAACGATAACGGCCAGGATTACGGAAAATGGTGCTATCAACTGGCTAGTGATGGCAACCGCCGTAACCCCGCCCGCCGCATAAATACCGAGATAAAGAAAGGTAAAATGAAATACGCCTACCGTTACCGCGATCCAGAAAATCGCTTTCATTCGGCCCTTGACGATTTTCAGGAAAGGAGACAGCAAGATAGCTACGAGAGAAAACCGCAAGGCCGTGAAAAAAAGTGGAGGGAAATGATCAAGTCCGACTTTTGAAGCAACAAATGAAAATCCCCATATCGCACTTATCATCAAAGCCATTGCGATATGTGGTAGTGACATGGCAGATACTTCCAGGTTTTCTTGAGAGGCAGATTGAGGCGAATCGATAAATTGTGCACGAGCGACTATGCTGCACTGCCGCAGGATAGCAGTATATATTTCAGGTTTGACCGCCGATTACAATTCAGAAGTTGAAAACAGCCCTCAACCGACCTATTCATCGTGATAACGATATGGAGATTCAATGGATTCTGTAACGCAGTTTGTTTTAGGCGCAAGTATTTCCGGCGCGCTTCTCGGTCCGCGCATCGGCGCCAAGTCATTGCTCATAGGCGGCCTTGTCGGCACATTGCCGGACCTAGACAGTCTCATTCCCATCGACGACGCCATCGACAGCATGACGTACCATCGGGGTTTCAGCCATTCCGTTTTCGTTCAGACTGCGCTTTCACCCGTGATCGCCGTGGTCATCGGCAAGATTTTTCCATCAAGCTGGGCGCATAAAAAAATATTATTCCTGACGGTATGGCTTGTGCTGATCACCCACAGCCTGCTTGACTCACTTACGACATACGGAACTCAGATTTTCTGGCCGATGGATTTCGGACCCCCTGTCGCTTTTTCTGCCGTCTTTATCATTGACCCCATTTATACTCTCCTACTGATATCTGGAGTCTTCGCTGTCTTCTTTATGCGAAAAAGATCTGGAGGATTTCGAACAAACCAGATTGTTCTCGCACTCAGCTGCGCCTACCTGATTGCCGGGCTGACGGGGAACCTGATCATATCTGATCGGGTAAAGGCAGATCCGAATTTCAGTGATATGCGCATTCACGTCCAACCCACAGCCTTTAATCTGCTGGTCTGGCAGGTCACTGGCGTAACCGATGATCGTATGGCGACTGGATTAATGAGCCTGACCAATGAATGTGGTGTACGGCATCTCGTAACTGCCGACCGGAGAAATGCCCCGCGTGATCTCGACAATATTCCCGCATCGGTCAAACGTCTTGAATGGTTCACAAATGGTTTCTTCACCTACGGGGAAATAGACGGGCGCCAGTCTATTTCAGACCTCAGAATGGGTTTTTACCCAAATTATGCATTTTCCTTCAATTTTGCGGAAGATAGCGATGAAGGCGTTGTCGTTATCCCACCTGAACGCATTTCCCTCACCTATGAAGAACGGGCCGGAGACATGTTTCGCTATATGGCTGATACCTTGAATAGCTGCTAAGCAGGGCAACAGAACCTTATTACTACCAATTAATCGTCATAAAAAATTACTGGCGAACTGCTTTTCCGCAGGTTAGTCTTTTTGGCAACGAGCCGACCTCAATGAACAAACAATATTTTTCCGGCGGAATCATGATGCATTCAATTTATAAAGCCGGAAAATTCAGCGGCAAACACCATACCATGTACAGCCTCGACCTTGCCTGACACCGGAACAAAAGCCAGTCACGCGATTCGGCCATTGCCCCTCATGCTCCCGCATATAGCGCTTCTACTGGCCGTCATGCTTCTCGGTCTCTCCTTTGTGGGCATCAGGGCCATCATGATGGATCAGGATGCCCCCGCGTCTCTTGGCTTTTTACGCTACGGGATAGCAACGCTGATGTTACTCCCGTTCCTGTGGTGGCGCCGGATTATCATGCCGCCACTCCACATAACCGTCATCATCGCGGCCCTCGGCGTCCTGCAGTTCGGGTTTTTCCATCTTTTTGTCAATACGGCGCTTGAAGACATATCGGCCTCCCGCGGCGCCGTGATTTTTGCCCTGATACCAATTTTGACCATGCTGATCGCGGCCATGGCCGGACGCGATACGCTGAATGCCATCAAACTTTTCGCGGCAATACTGTCGTTCATCGGTGTCGCCCTTGCCATCGGAGAAAAAGCTTTCACCGAGGGCAACGCGTCCACAGGCTGGACGGGAGAGCTCCTTTTTTTCATGGCGGTATGCTGTGGTGCGACCTACAACGCCTTTGCCAGTCGAGTCATGCAGAACCGCTCCGTTGTTCTAATGACGATTGTCGGAATGAGCGCTGGAACGATGGCAATTTTTCCATTTGCCTATGCTGAAGGACTTGGCAGCGCCATTAGGGGGTACGACACAGGCGACTGGCTCTGGATACTTTATCTGGCGGGGCCCGCCGCCGCCTTTAGTCTCTTTCTATTTAACTGGGGATTGCAGCAGCTTTCCCCGTCACAGGCCGCCATCTATGTTCCGATAGCACCGATTATGGCGGCGGCTTTCGGTGCGCTGATACTGGACGAGCATCTTTCTAGCCTTTTTCTTCTGGGGTTGGCTTGTGCGGTTAGCGGACCAATTATCCTAAACTGGCGACGAACAGCACGCCAGTCCAAACCCTGACTGTCATAAAAGTGAATACCCATGGTTGCTATAAACCGGTAAGCTAAATTCCTGAAAAAAGGGAAAAGAATGATCAAAAGCCGCTGTCCTGCCCTCTTAATCCAGGTATTCTTCGTCATAATCCTGATCGGGTTCAGTAACATTGCTTTAGCGATTGACGGTGTCTCGCTCGGACCGCGCCCTATGTTTCTAATCGATGACATGGAGGCGGGCGAACTGAAGGAAAAGCTTCAGCAGTGTCAGGCCGGACCATTCTCCACATCGGATTTTTCCATAGGACATCGTGGCGCTTCCTTGCAATTTCCGGAACATACGAAAGAGAGTTACCTCGCGGCGGCGCGCATGGGCGCGGGAATCATCGAATGCGACGCGACATTTACCAAAGACAAGGAACTGGTCTGTCGGCATTCCCAATGTGACCTGCATCTGACAACCGATATCCTGACCCGACCGGATCTTGCCGCTAAATGTTCAATTCCGTTCACGCCTGCCAATGGCGGCAAGGCATCGGCGAAATGCTGTACATCCGACCTCACCTTGGCAGAATTCAAGTCTTTGCGCGGCAAGATGGACGGCGCGGACACGTCCGCCGAAACCGTGACCGAGTACATCGCGGGCACACCGGGGTGGCGAACCGATCTTTATGCCGTCCCCGGGACATTGATGACCCATAAGGAAAGCATCGACCTCATCGACAGTCTTGGCCTTAAATTTACCCCGGAGCTTAAATCAGCCGATGTGCCGATGCCATATGAAGGTGACTACAGCCAGCAGGACTATGCAAAGGCACTGATCGCCGACTACAAGGCCGCAGGGATCGCCCCTGAACGCGTTTTCCCGCAGTCATTTAATCTGGACGATGTGCTTTACTGGATCAGGAATGAACCGGAATTCGGAACACAGGCCGTTTATCTGGATGATCGCTATCGCGGCAATGGCATAAATCCTGATGATCCGGCCAGCTTCTCGCCAACCATGCAGGAACTGAGTGATCAGGGCCTTAAATACATCGCGCCGCCGATCTGGATGCTTCTCGCGCTTGATGAGACAGGCAAAATCGTTCCATCCGCCTACGCAGAGGAAGCGAAGAAAGCTGACCTCAGTATCATCACCTGGACGCTGGAACGCTCCGGGTCTCTCGCCAATGGCGGAGGCTGGTACTATCATAGCGTCAAGGACGCCATCGATAACGAAGGCGATATGATGACCGTCCTTGACGTGCTCGCAAGAGACGTCGGCGTCAAAGGTGTCTTCTCCGACTGGCCTGCGACAACAACATATTATGCGAACTGTATGGGCCTCGATTAAGCCTCGTTCGCCGCAAGCAGCTTGGCGTTACCGCCGGATGCCGTTGTATCGATGCTCAGCGCCCGTTCCGCCACCATATAGTCCCAGCTGTGCCCGTTTGTTATGAGGGGGATAATTGCACCTTCCCGCGCTGCCACCGCCTGTCGGTAACGGACAAGTTCATAATCACCGGCGGACAGAGCGACACCACTGAGAGACGGAAGATTTCTCACAATTGATGGGGACAACGGAACGGGCAGAGACGCGATCAATCCTTTCGGAAGTTTTGACTTTTCCAACGCGGCGATCACTTCTGTCGCCTCCGACGGCGCATCAGCAAGCAGGACAGTATTCCCGGTTAGCAAAGCCAGCGCTGACAGCGAAAGCGCATTTTTGCCCGCGCAGATGATAACCCCGCGACCATGTAGGCTAAGTCGGTTGCTTTCGCCCGTCGGCCCAACGAGGTCTCTGGGCCTTGGGTCGTAGTCAGCCGCCCTCTCCAGTGCCGTTGTCATTTCTGACGCGGCCTCATCGCCAAGTTTGGCGGCGACTTTTCGAAGCAGGGAAAGACGGTCATCCTGCCGGTCCCATTTTAACTGCGCCTTTTGGGCCTCAATTACAAGCGCAAGCGTTTCTTTGGAAACTGTGACATCTCCGGCGTCTTCGGACGAGTCCACCTGTGGCGGGGTCTCATGGTCACGCAGCTTCATGAACCGGCGCAAGTATAACGGTCCGCCCGCTTTTGGTCCCGTGCCAGAGAGCCCTTCTCCACCAAAAGGCTGCACACCAACAACCGCGCCGATCTGATTGCGATTGACATAAAGATTCCCGACATGGGCCAGATCGCAGACATCCTGCACCCGGGTATCAACACGCGTATGCAGCCCGAGAGTCAGGCCATAGCCGGTTGCATTAATTTTTTCCACAACCTTGTTAACGTCTTGCGCCTTGAAGGTTGCGATATGAAGTACGGGGCCGAAAATCTCCCGCTCGAGCTCGTTAATATCGCCAATACGATAGGCCGCCGGCCCAACGTAGCAGCCCTTGCCTCCGCCCTTCGGCGGCGGAATCTTCCGGATCAGTTTGCCTTCGGATTCCAGCTTATTGCAATGGGCTTCAATCATTGCTTTTGCCTCTTCATCAATCACCGGACCAACGTCCACCGAAATATCCCAGGGATTCCCGATCCGGAGTTCCGCCATCGCCCCGTCCAGCATTTTTGTTACCTTCTCCGCGACATCTTCCTGCACGTACAGAACCCGCAAGGCTGAGCAACGCTGTCCGGCAGACTGGAACGCCGATGCCACAATATCGCGCACCGCCTGTTCGGGAAGAGCGCTGGAATCAACAATCATTGCATTGAGGCCGCCCGTTTCAGCAATCAATGGTGCTTCCGGATCTGCATTCTCCGCCATCGCACGGGAAATCCGCTGGGCAGTCTCTGTTGATCCGGTGAAGCAGACGCCCTGTACTTGCGGATCGGAGACAAGTGCGGCACCGACAATCGCCCCATCACCCGGCAGGAATTGCAGGACCTCACCGGGGATACCGGCTTCAAGCATCAACTCAACAGCCCGCGCGGCGATGAGGGGTGTTTGCTCCGCCGGTTTTGCAATCACGCTGTTACCCGCGACCAGCGCCGCGACGATCTGACCCGTAAAAATCGCAAGTGGAAAATTCCAGGGCGAGATACAGATGAAAAGGCCTCGTCCGATCATTTCACCGTTTGCCGCATCCTCACGCGCACGTAGCGCATAGTAGCGACAGAAGTCAGCAGCTTCCCGTACCTCGGAAATGCCGTCCATCAGCGACTTTCCCGCTTCACGACTGAGAAGGGCCATTAACTCGACGCGATGGGCTTCATAAAGATCCGCGATGCGCTCCAGAATGGCTGCCCGCTCGACTGATGGTTTGTTACACCAGTTTTCCGCACCCGAAACAGCGACCGTGATAGCGTCCGCCACATCCTTTTCCGTTGCATCCAAGCATTCTCCCACGATATCCGAAAAATGCGACGGGTTCTTGACTGTATAAAATTTCCCCTCAACCTCTTTACCGTTAATCCGGGGAGCCGCCCGCCATTGAAACGTCTTAAAGTCACTCCGCGCCTTGTCAAAATCAGCGAGAGTCGCCGGGTTTGGAAAATTGATACCAGATGAATTCGCACGCGCCTTTCCGTAAAGAGCGCTCGGGAGAGGTATTCTATCGTTCGCAATTGAAGGATACTCAAGAACTGCCGCGACTGGATCGCGGACCACCTTTTTCGGCGGCACTTTTTCATCGAGTACCTGATTGACGAAAGAGCTGTTCGCGCCATTCTCCAGCAAGCGTCGCACCAAATAGGCAAGCAGATCTTCATGCACCCCAACCGGCGCATATATCCGGCATCGGTTCTTGTTTTGATTCATGACCAGATCATGCAACCCTTCCCCCATGCCATGGAGGCGTTGAAATTCAAAATCGCCATTCCCCTTCGCCATTTCCAGTATAGCGGCAACCGAGTGGGCATTATGGGTCGCGAACTGCGGATAGATATGATCCGTCATGGAGAGAAGCTTTTTCGCACAAGCGAGGTAACTCACATCGGTTGCCATTTTTCGGGTGAAAACCGGGTATCCGTCATATCCCATAACTTGGGCCAGCTTGATTTCCGTATCCCAGTAGGCGCCTTTTACGAGACGCACCATGATCTTGCGATTCAGCTTTTTGGAGAGCGCATAGAGCCAGTCAATTACATAGGTGGCGCGTGGTCCATACGCCTGCACGACAACTCCGAAACCATCCCAGCCTTTCAAATCAGGATTGGAAAGGACAGCTTCGATGATATCCAGAGAGAGGTCGAGGCGATCTGCTTCCTCGGCATCGATATTAAACCCCATGCCGGCATTCTTTGCCTGAAAGACCAGAGACGAAAGGCGCGGCACCATTTCATCCAGAACGCGCTTTTTCTGGGTATATTCGTAGCGCGGATGCAGTGCCGACAGCTTTACCGAAATTCCGGGGTTGCTGCGAATATCAAGGTTTTTTATACGTTCGGAAATGCTTGAGATTGCCTTGGAATAAGCCATGAAATAGCGCTGCGCATCCTCTGCCGTGCGGGCAGCCTCGCCCAGCATATCGTACGAATAGCTGTACCCTTTTTTCTCCATACCTCGGGCACGATCCATCGCTTCATTAATATTCCGCCCCAGAACGAACTGATGTCCCAGAACCTTCATAGACTGACTGACGGCAGTGCGGATAACCGGCTCGCCAACCCGCCTTACCAGTTTCCGAAGTTGCCCCACAACATCAAGCGTCCCGTCGCCAAGCGGATGCACGACCTTTCCAGTCAACATCAGCCCCCATGTGGAGGCGTTCACCAGTGGGGAGGAGGAATGACCGAGATGCTTGCTCCAGTCCGCTGGCGCGATCTTGTCGCTGATCAGCGCATCCATGGTGATTTCGTCCGGCACACGCAACAACGCCTCGGCAAGGCACATCAATGCAACACCTTCTTCCGTGGTCAGACCGTACTCGCTCAGAAAGGTTTCCATGACGCCGGGATCATCTGCACGGCGAAGGTCCACGACAAGCCGTGCGGCTTTATCGACTATGGCTTGCCGGGCGGCATCCGATAAATCGAGATCGTCGATCAGTTTCCTTACAGCTGCCGCTTCATCCGTAATATAGTGGTTGCGGATATCAGCACGCAGGATCGACAATTTCTTTTCTGGCATGGCGCACCTCGTAAACAAGACATGATCGGAGTTTCAGCTATTACTCCATACTACCCTTTTTACCGCAGGCTTTCAGACCAAAATTTCCAGCTAAATACAAAATTTATATCGAAAACTATCCATAAATATTACTTTTTTCCTGATATACGTATCTTTCAAAGGATATTAGCCTAAACAATTCTCTATGGACGAACCTTGAAGCTGGACACTCCGGTTGTCCTCAGCGGTGCGGCCATTTCCGCGAAATCACACAGAATTTTTCGGGTATCCCGGGGATCGATTATTTCCTCGATCAGAAACCGCTCCGCCGAGCGGAAGGGAGAACGAAGGCGATTCAACCTCTCCTCGATTTCATCCAGCTTTGCTTTGGGATCATCGGATGCCTCCAGCTCAGATTTATAAGCGGCTTCCAATCCACCCGCGATGGGCAAAGATCCCCAGTCACCGGATGGCCATGCATAGCGAAGATTGAAACGACCGGAATTCATATGGGCCGCACCCGCAACGCCGTAAGTTTTACGCACCAGAATTGCACACCAGGGGACTGTTGCCTGGGCTATTGCAGCCATCGCCCGCACGCCATGCCGGATCGTGGCCTCATCTTCGGCTTTACGGCCAACAAGGAAGCCTGGGATATCGACAAGATGGGCGACCGGCAAATGGAAGGTCTGCGCCAGATCAACAAAACGCAATACTTTTTGCGCGGCATTCGCCGTCCAGGCGCCTCCGTAATGATAGGGGTCACTTGCCATGATCGCGACGGGCCATCCGTCCAATCGGGCAAAGCCGGTAATAACAGAGCGCCCCCATTTCTTGCCAATTTCAAAGAAGCTGTCTTTATCGACAGTCGCCTCGATTATCTTGCGCATTTTATATACTTTACGCGCGTCCCGCGGTATCGCATCGATCAACCATTCTTCCCGCCGGTTCGGATCGTCGTCCGTCTCCTCCCGTTCGGGCAATTCAAAGACCGATGGTGGCAGGTAGGAAAGGAAGCGCCGCACTTTTTCGAACGCTTCTTCTTCCGACTTTGCTTCATCATCAACCGCCCCGTTGCGTGTATGTATATCGGAGCCACCCAGTTCGTTCTTGGTCAGTATTTCGCCTGTGCGTGCAACGACCGGGGGACCGGCGACGAACATCTGCGATGTTTCCTTGACCATTACGGAATAGTGACTTGCCGCAACGCGGGCCGCGCCGAGACCCGCTGTCGATCCGAGCGCCATGGCGACAACCGGCACCTTCGAAAGATTATCGATGACAACATCCCAACCCCGAACCTCGGGCACGTAGGTACGCCCCTCCGTTTCAATGGTTTTAACTGAACCGCCGCCACCTGTGCCGTCGACCAATCGAATTAGTGGCAGTTGCAGGGCGCTGGCCATGCTTTCCACATGAATAAGCTTTTCCCGGATGCCAGCATCGTTGGCGCCACCGCGCACTGTGAAATCGTCTCCGGCCACGACCACCCGCTTGCCGTTGATACGACCGCGACCGGTGATCAGGTTCGCCGGCTGCATATCAACAAGTATACCATCAGCGTCATATTCCGCCCGACCCGTCGTTGAACCAACCTCTTCGAAAGAATTTTCATCCAGAAATTTGTCAATGCGGTCACGTACCGTCAGCTTGCCCGCGTTCACATGACGGGCGACCTTTTCCTTCCCGCCCATTTGTTTCGCAAATTTTTGGCGAAGTTTCAGTTCTTCAATCTCTTTTTCCCAACTCATCCGGATGTCCCTTTTTTATTGTTATTTTATGGGTTCGGGCCGTAGCGCGAATGCCCCCTGTCGCACGTATATGTTTTTGAACATCAAACCCTTGTATCGGTCTGCTGTCAACTGCTTCAATATTGCTATGTCGTCTTGCTAATCCGGCAGAGGTATGTAGCTATCGTCGCCAGGCACGCCGTCAAAACGATTTTCTTTCCAGTCGTCTTTCGCCTGCTCTATTTTTTCGCGGCTGCTGGATACAAAATTCCAGTAGATAGTTCGCGGCTCCGGCAGTGCATCCCCACCCAAAACGGCAACGACAGTATCCTTCATCGCCGTCAGAGTTACCGTCGGATTTTTATCAAGAACTGCGAGCGTTCCCGCCTCTACAGAGGCACCATCAATATCCACTTCACCTTCGATGACATAAACGGCCGCTTCTTCATAGTCTGGCGCAAAGGGAATAGACACGCCTGCCTCTAGCTGAATATCAGCAAAAAACAGACGGCTAAGCGTCGCCACTGGGGATGTCTCATCAAACAGGCTTCCGGCGACGAGACGCCCGTGCCATCCCACGCCGCGTAGTTCAGGCAAGTCGGATTTGGGTGTATGAACGAATGAAGGGTCTGTTTCCTCATATTCCCTGGGAAGCGCGACCCACATTTGCAATCCGTGAACAGACTGCTCAACGCTGCGCATGGCGTCGCTGCTGCGCTCCGAATGGACAATGCCACGGCCTGCCGTCATCCAGTTGACATCTCCAGGGCAGATTTCCTGAACTGAACCGAGACTGTCACGGTGAAGGATCGATCCATCATATAAATACGTCACCGTCGCAAGGCCGATATGAGGATGAGGCCGCACATCCAGACCCTGACCGGCATTTAGTGTTGCGGGTCCCATATGGTCAAGAAAGACGAACGATCCGACAGAACGGCGTTTGGCAACGGGCAATAGCCGACGAACTTCAAACCCGCCGATATCTGCAAGTTTGCCTGTAATACGAAGGGTTATGCTGTCCGCTGTCATTATTGCGCCGTCCAACCCCCATCAATTGATTGCAGGCTGCCGGTGATGTTTTCCGCAGCGTCACTACAAAGAAACAGCGCGAGGGCAGCCACCTGTTCAATGGTCGTGAACTTCTTGGTCGCCGCAGCGGCGAGAAGAACGTCATTGATTACTTCCTCCTCAGTTATGCCGCGGGTTTTTGCCGTGTCCGGGATCTGTTTTTCAACCAGCGGCGTCCAGACGTATCCAGGGCATATCGCATTTACTGTTATATTATCCTGCGCAACTTCCAATGCTGCGGTCTTGGTAAGCCCGGCAATACCGTGCTTGGCCGCGACATAAGCGCTTTTATTCGGGGACGCGACGAGCGCATGAGCAGACGCTGTGTTGATGATCCGGCCCCATCCCCGTTTTGTCATCAGGGGGATTGCATGATGCATGGTATGAAAGGCGGAGGTGAGATTGATGGCAATGATCGCATCCCATTTTTCCGACGGAAATTCTGCGATTGGCGCGACATATTGGATACCGGCATTATTTATCAGAATGTCAACGCCACCGAACTCAGCGACAGTCATATCAAACATCGCAGAAATCTCGTCCGGTTTCGTCATATCTGCCGGGCTATACAGGCATTTAACACCATACTCACTCTCAAACGAGCTGCGAAGCTCTTCAATCTCCGCAGCATCACCAAACCCGTTGATGATAAGGTGACATCCCTCTTTTGCAAGTGCGCGCGCGCATCCCTCACCTATCCCGGAAGTTGAACCAGTAATGACTGCCACCTTATCCTTTAGCATAGAGATTCCTTTTCATGCATCTTGTGACGACTACTTGAAGATTAATCCTGCGCCCAATGAATTACAACGGCCAGAAAAATAAAATGGCCGGAATTGCAACCGCGATAACGAGGATTTCAAGGGGCAGCCCCATTCGCCAATAGTCACCGAATTTATAGCCGCCTGGCCCCATAATCAGGGTGTTGTTCTTGTGACCGATGGGCGTCAGGAAGGCGCAGGATGCCGCAACTGCGACGACCATAAGGAATGTATCCGGATTCACGTTCAGCCGGTTCGCTATGTCGAGCGCGATTGGTGCCCCGATGACGGCCGTTGCTGTATTGTTCAGAACGTCTGACAAGGTCATGATCACTACCATCAGAACCGTAAGAACTACTACAATTGGCAAGCCCTCCGTCAGATCCACTATACCCCCGGCAATCAACCCTGTTCCCCCTGATTGCTCAAGCGCAGCGCCAAGCGGTATCATCGAGCCCAAGAGCACAATGACAGGCCACTCAATGTGATTATACACTTCCTGTATCGGCACAATATCAAGCGCAACATAAGCGGCCACAACGATTGCCAGAGCGACGGCCAGATAGAGCCAGCCAAAACTTGCGGCAATAATACCTGCGGCGAAAATGCCCGTGGCCAGCCCGGCGCGACGATACTGGGTCACAGAGAGCCCGCGCTCGGCTAATGGCAAAATTCCCAGCCATTGAGCTACCTCGGGCACCCGGTCGACAGGCCCCAGCAAAATCAAAATATCACCTGCCTCTATATCAAGCTTGCGGACCCGTTCGCGAAACTTCTTACCCTGACGAGAGACGCCAAGCAAGGTAACGCCGTGGCGCGTCAGCAAACGCAGAGACATGGCAGACCGCCCTTCTATCCGCGCATACCGCGGCACCACAAATTCCATCAGCCCCATACCGCCGGAGGCAGCTTTCTCATGTCGTTTCTCACCGTCAAATTCCAGCTTCATCGCGCCGCGGAACTGATCAATACTTTTTGCGACCGCATCCACAACAAGGACATCCCCTGCGCGGATTTCCGCATTTCTTGCTTGACCGGCAAGACGTTTATTATTGCGGACCAGGCCAACCACCGCAGTATCATTTTCGTCCGCCACATCATCCAGTTCCCGCACGAGCATCCCGATCGCTGGCGACTCTTCAGGAACGAGCAGCTCCGCGAGATATCCCTCCTGATCAAGGAGGTCAACGGTTGGCGCCTTGCTATCCCTCGAACCTGGAATGAATCTCCAGCCGATAACGGTAATAAAGACGATACCGACAATCGCACAAACAAGTCCGACCGGCGCGAAATCGAACATTCCAAACGGAGCGCCGAGCGCGGCCTCCCGATAGGAGGCAATAATGATATTGGGAGGAGTGCCGATCAGGGTGATCAACCCACCCAGGATAGTCGCGAAGGCGAGCGGCATCAGGGTGATACGAGGAGATCGTTTGGCTTTGGCAGAAGCCTGCAAATCCACTGGCATTAACATGGCCAGAGCCGCAACATTATTCATAAAGGCGGAAAATACAGCGCTCAGTCCGCCCATTGCCGCAATATGACTCGAAAGCTTTAGATCAAGCGCCGCCAGCCTCCGCGTAATCAGGTCAATCGCTCCGGAGTTCAACAGGCCGCGTGAGACGACCAGCACCAACGCAATTATTACGGTCGCCGGATGTCCAAAGCCTGAAAAAGCCAGCTCTGTCGGGACTAGGCCCAGTACCAACGCAATGACAAGTGCGACGAAAGCCACCAGATCATAACGCCAACGCCCCCAAATCAGCAAAGCGAAGACAACTCCGAACAGTGAGAATAAAAGAATTTGGTCAATCGTCATTAGTCATTATCCGAAACAACGCAGAAAAAAACATAGATATCAGGAGGATTTGGCAAGCATTGCGGCCATCATCTGATGGAGCAGGTTGACTGCTTTCAACGGACGCACCATCACCTTGAAATCCGTGATCCGCCCATCTTCCGCCCATTGGATGATATCAACGCCATTTATGACGATCCCGTCAATAGTTGTTGTGAATTCCAGCATTGCATTGCTCGAACCTACAACCTCCCGAACATAGGTAAAATCATCCCCGTTCAGAACCTGAAACGCCGCCAGCAGATATTTACTCGTAACGGCTTTTCCGCGCTGGGGCGTAAAGACAACCGGACTGTGGAATACAACGTCATCATGGAGAATACGGCCGAGCTTTACCGGATCTCCTGTTTTCACACACTCATGCCAAGCCACAATAGTATTTTCAATCATCGTTCAGCCTTGTCTTCCAACGAATTTGACGAAGAAGGATTGACCATTTCAACACGAATATCCCGCTGTGGGAAGGGAACATTGATGCCCTCATCCCGGAACATCTGCCAAACGCTGACAAGCACCTCACTCGTCACATTCCGGCAGCCATCCTCCGGATCGGCAATCCAGAAACGCAACTCAAGATCAATGGAGCTATCGCCAAACCCCCGCATCAGACACCGTGGCGCGGGGTTGCTCAACACCCGCTCTACATTTGCCGCCGCCGCCTCGATCAGCTTTTGAGCTTTCGGGATGTCCGTCTCATAGGCCACCCCGATTGGGGCACGAAGCCGCACATTCTTCGAACTGTAGGACCAGTTGATCACTTGTTGCGTGATCAGGTCCTCATTGGGGATCAGATACTCCATGGCATCGCGGGTAATGATAGAGGCGTAGCGCGCGCCCATGGCATTGACCCGGCCATATGTCTGCCCGACTTCGATGACGTCCCCCGGCTTGATGCTGCGATCAAGAAGCAGGATAATCCCGCTAATCAGGTTTGAGACGATTTTCTGAAGACCAAAACCAATACCGACACCCAGCGCACCACTGAAGACAGCAAAGGCGGTAACATTGATTCCTGAGTTAGAGAGAATAATCAGCACTGCCGCCGAAATCAGCCCAACCCGAACCAGTTTTGCCGTCAACACCTGAACAGACGGGGTTAAGGCGCGGGATTTATGAATGCGCCCTTCAAGGAACCGCGACAGCCCAAACGTAAACCAGAAGACGATGATCCCGGCCACCAGCGCCTTAGCGATCCCCAGCATGGAAATGCGCGTTTCTCCAAGGTTAAAGGCAAGATCCTCAAGAAACACCAAAGTGGGGTTGAGCAATCCGAGAATATTGAGAGCCGCAATAGTCCAGGCGCAGAAGGCAACGAGGCGTGCCCATATCTTGTTTTGGGCAAGGCTAGTAACGATATTTATGACGATCCATGCGACCAGAAGCGAGCAAATTGCACTAATGATATGAGACGGCGGGCCAACCCCCTGGAAAATCGCAAGGATCGTGAATTCGATACTGAGCCAGATGAGTGGCATTGCCAACGCAGACAGGATATCGAAGAACCGCGCAAACATTGCGCGCTCAGGCATGTGGGTCTGAAGATTGGCGAGCTGGCGCTGCAATTGACGACGCGTGAGAATGGCGACGAGCAAACCACCGACGACGGCCAAAACCTGTGAAATAATATTCACATCGGACCCGAGAGCCACGATCTGCTCAAATCCCTGATTCAAAAACTCGCGTATATTATCAGCATTCATTAAATCCGAGCTTACCTTGATTGATTTGGAAATCAAACAACTATCCAGCAACCTCTGGGCTGACTATCAATATTTGATCAAAAAGGATGTGTTGGTCTAATTCCTTATGATAAGGTGTTGCACAACGATAAAAACCACTGGCCTTTCACCAATGAGAAAGGGCGCCCTCTTGTCCTTTTTTAGCTCTCAAAATATCACAGGCAAACCATATATCGACAGCGATTATTCATGGTTTCGTCTGTGCATTTCCGTCCTGATCTCACTTGTTGGCAGCGCCGGCATGTGGGCAGTCGTTATTGTATTGCCTGCGGTTCAGGAAGAATTCGGCATTGACCGTTCAGCAGCCTCCCTGCCCTACACCACCACAATGATCGGCTTTGCACTTGGTAATTTCCTGCTGGGCAGGATGGTCGATCGCTTCGGTATTACCCTTCCCATGATTGCCGCCGCAATGATGCTCACCGCAGGATTTACGCTTGGCGCGCTTGCCGGCAATATCTGGCTGTTTGCTGCCGCTCAAGGTGTCCTGATCGGTGTCGGCTCATCAATCACCTTTGGACCCCTGATCGCAGACATCTCGCACTGGTTCGAACGGCATCGTGGGGTCGCCGTCGCAGCTGCTGCGAGCGGGAATTATCTGGCCGGGACCTTTTGGCCGTTGATCCTGAAAGACGTGATCGCCACGGATGGCTGGCGTGATGCCTATATGCTTGTTGCGATTAGCTCCTTCGCCATCATGACGCCAATGGCATTGTTGCTGCGCCGCCGCCTTCCTGCGCAAGTTGTTGACCTCTCAACGGGCACTGTGGTGCCGCCGGTCGTGAAGCGGCGGATTGATATCTCACCGCGCGTCCTCCAAATTCTGCTGTGCACGGCGGGAATCAGTTGTTGCGTCGCCATGTCGATGCCGCAAGTCCATATTGTCGCCTACTGCGCCGATCTGGGATTCGGAGTGACAGCCGGAGCGGAAATGCTCTCGATTATGCTTGCTGGCGGGATTGTCAGCCGCCTGCTTTCCGGCTTTCTCGCCGACCGTATCGGGGGGGTGCGTACTATCCTCTTGGGATCATTCCTGCAATGTCTGGCTCTCTTCCTCTACCTGCCCTTTAATGGCTTGGTGTCGCTTTATGTTGTTTCTTTGATCTTTGGACTTTCGCAAGGCGGCATCGTTCCAAGTTACGCAATTGTCGTTCGGGAATATCTTCCCGCGAAAGAGGCGGGTGAACGTGTTGGGCTGGTCATTATGATGACAGTGATGGGCATGGCATTGGGAGGCTGGATGTCCGGACTGGTCTATGACCTGACCGGCTCCTACCAGGCGGCCTTTATCAATGGCATTGCCTGGAATATGCTGAATATGGGCATTATGGCACTACTACTTTGGAGAACACGTGAAAGGGGGACAGCAACCGTGTGATCCCGAAAAGGAACAGATGCCATCATAGCTTTCAGCATAAAACAGTCTATTGCCTGAACGGCGCCATCGAACTTGCCGCAGTCGCCTAAAAAGCCCCATTTGAAGGAGTATAACTAAGCTACAAGGGGTTTATAATATCGATGCTATAGTTTTGACATAAACCGAATGAGCCGTTATGTTTTTTCTGTAAATGGGGATCAGCCGAAAGATTAGATGCTATGATGAATTTGCGTCCTGCCTTGCTCGCAATTCTAGTCAGCATGGGGCTTGCCGTCGCGACATCAATGGCGGAGGAAGCACCACTTCTTACCCTTGAAGAAGCGTTAAGCCTCGCTAAAGCCCAGAACCTGCAGCTCAAGAACGCCGATCTGCAGATTAATGTGGTCGAGGAACAGAAAAAAGCTGTTGAATCCAAGCAGTATCCGCAGCTTTCTGCCCATGTCCGCGGCCTACAGAATTTTGTCGATAACGAGTATACCTTCGAGCAAGGGTCCCTGGGAACTGTTGGCGGCTCGCCCGTTCCATCAAGCAACGTGGCTATTGATACAACAAACGGCTTCACGACCCACTACTCACTGACGGCCACCCAGCCGCTTGTCGGGCTATATGAGATCGGTTTGAATGTCGACAAGCTGAAGACAGAACAGGAAATTGCACGCCAGCAATCCCGGCAGACGGAGCAATCCATCACCCTGCAAGTCAAACAGCTTTACTATCAGATACTGAGTGATGAAAGCGCCATTGAGGCGACCAAATCCTCGATCCGGTTCAATGAAGAACTCGTTAAAATTCTAAAGGACAATGTCGCCCAGAAGACTGAACTGGAGTATCAACTTCTGAACGGAGAAGCGCAGCTCGCGTCCACCCGCCATCAACTGTTCGAGCAACAGAATGATATCATTACAGCCAAACAGCAACTCAATGTCCTGCTGGGACGCGAGATTTCCACTTCCTTCCGAGTCAGCCCGGCGAAGGCCAATCCGTCTGTTGCCTTTAATCCGGATGACGCCGTTGATCAGGCAATAGCCCGCAGGCCCGAAACAATGCAGGCACGCCTGCAGGTGGAAGCTGCCGAAACCGAAATCGAAATCGAAAAAAGCGCCTACCTGCCGGAAGTCAACCTGGTGGCAAGCTATGGCCGCTCGGAAAATACTAAATTGTTGCCGGACGAAAGCATGTATGTCGGGCTTATCGCGAAATGGGATTTTTTCACCTGGGGTGGAAACGCAAGCAATGTCGCCGGCTCCCGCCTCGCTTTGAAGCAGGCGTTTAACTCCCTGCGCGATAATGAGGACCAGATCCGTGCAGAAGTGAGCCAGAATATCCGGGCGCTGGAAGTCGCGAGAACACTTGTGCCGGTCACGGAAATGGCGAAGACGGCCGCCGAGGAACAATTGAGGGTGAGTCTCAATCAATATAAAGCACAAACTATCCTCCTGAGTGATCTGCTGAATGCTCAGGCTCAACTGGAAGAGGCGAACGACAATTACCATCAGGCGCTGCTCGGAGTTTGGAACGCCAGCGCCTCACTCGAACAGGCACTAGGAGAAGAGTAGATGCCATCGCGTTTTATTGCTGCCATTGGCATCGCGCTTGGGCTGTCCTTTCTGACGGCCTGCGATTCAGAAGAGACCCAGAAAGCCGCGCCGCTACAGCCGGTACGGGCAGAGATACTTACCCAGGATACGCTCAGCAACGACATTCGCTATAGCGCCAATATCGAGGCCAATACTCAGGTGAATGTCGCCTTCAAAGTGACGGGTTATGTTACCGAGCTAATGCAGATCAAGGGCAGTAATGGAACTGAGCGCGCAATTCAGGCCGGCGATGTGGTGACCAAAGGCGACATTCTGGCTACGGTGGACTCCAAGGACATTCGAGACAGCCTGGTCCAGGCAAACAGTCAGGTGTCTGCCGCACAGGCCAATTTGAACAAGGGTAAGCAGGATTTTGACCGTGCCACGGCCTTGTTTAACTCTGGCAGTATGACAGCACCAAATTACGACAGTGCAAAGCAGGAATATGAAAACGCCGTTGCGCAGATGGAGAATGCCAAGGCCGCCCAAAAAATTGCGAAAAACAATGTAAATGATTTTGAGCTAACCGCACCGCTGGACGGAGTGGTTTTGCAGCGCAATATTGACGTAGGAACACTTGCCAACCCGCAAACAGTTGCTTTTGTCATCGCCGATACCAGCACTGTCAAGGCGGTCTTCGGCGTACCGGACAGCAGGGTGCAATCCCTGAAAATCGGTGATACGCAAACATTGACGACACAGTCCTATCCGGGAAAAATTTTTACTGGCGAGATATCAGAAATTGCCCCATCCGCCGACACCAACAGCCGGGTTTTCGACGTTAAGATAAATCTGGATAACAAGGATGACCTTCTGAAAGTCGGGATGATTGCCTCACTCAGCCTGCCGAAAGAAGCCACAGATGCTCACCAAGGATCCCTTCTCCCGCTGGCGGCCATTGTCCGGTCCAAAAACGATGCGAAGGGCTATGCGGTTTTCATCCTGAAAACCGAAGACTCCAAGACGATCGCGACTCTCACGGATGTAAAACTCGGAGATGTGCACGGAAACCGGATTACGGTTCTCTCCGGATTAACGCCAGATGCCCGGGTCGTCGTCAATGGCACCGCCTTTTTAAGAGATGGTCAGCAGGTCGCGGTCATTCCGTGATGAATTTAGTTGAGGGGATGGGGGAGTCTTGCCGGTGAAAGATATTACGGAAACCCATAATACCGCCCGATATTTTACCGAAAATCGTCACATCTCCTGGGTATTGCTGCTCGCTGTCTTTATGTGGGGCATATACGGGTACCTCTCGATGCCAAAGGCCAAGGATCCGGCAATCCAGGTACGCGTTGCCTCAGTTGTCACAAGCTGGCCAGGCGCAGATGCCACGAAAATTGAACAACTGCTCACCCGACCGATTGAAGAGCAGATCGCGCTGAGTTCTACGCTCCATCCGGTTGGCCCGACGAAGTTCGCCGTAAAATCGCTTACGCTGCCCAATCTCTCTATCGTCCAAATCCAGCTTGAAGAAACCCTGACGGACACCAAAGCCGCCTTTAACGAAATAGACCTCAATCTGAAGGCGCTCAACCTGCCGGATGGGGCCGGCCCAATCCAGTTTAACGACGGATTTGGCGATACCGCCGCGATCCTGATGACGGTCGCAAGCCCCTCTGAAAGCCCGGTAGAAATCTCGCTCAGGGCCCGCGATATAGCAGCCGCCATTGAGACCGCACGCCAACAGCAATCAATCAATTCCGAAATGCAGCGCTCCCTTATTGTTGTAATGCCTCGGGATATCGCGTTAACGGCCCCAGCGCAGGATATGGACCTTTTTAAAGATTATCTGGTCAACAAGAAGGTCGTCACAGATGCCATATCCCTGAAAGGCGCGGGCTTCATCGGTCTTGATTTTTCCACAGCCCTTAGTGATAACGAACTGTTGGCGGAGCTCAATAAGTTCCTGAAGGAAAAACTTGCACAAGTCAGCTTTCATGAAGATGCCTGGCCTGCCATCATAATCGACGATCCGGCCCAGACTGAAGCCAAGCTGCTTGCCTCCCCCGGCGGCAAATACAGCTATCGGGAACTCGATAATTTTACCAACCTGATAATCCGCAATCTACAGACCATCCCGCTTGTCACGGTTGTCAATAGCTCCGGCGTCGTGGATGAGCGGATTTACATGGAGTATTCGCAAGACCTTCTGGCGTCCTATGGCCTGACACCAAGTGACGTCAGCGGGGCGATCGCCGCACGCAACAGTGATATTTCCGGAGGTGAATTTTATGCCAGCGGATCAAACGTGCTGGTCGAACCTGTCGGGAAATATACAAGCCCGGATCAGATAGGCGATACCGCGTTCACGAAGTCACCTTCCGGCGCGCCAGTCTATCTGCGCGATATCGGCGAAGTTGTCCCCGGCTATCAATCCCCCCCATCATTTCTTAATTACTATAACTGGCGGGACGAAGACGGAAACTGGCAACGCGGCAAGGCAATTTCCCTTGCCATCCAGATGCGCGATGGCGGCCAAATCGGTAAATTTGGCGAAGCTGTTGATGAGGTCCTGAAGCAAGTGCGGCCGCATTTGCCCGATGACCTGGTGATCGAGCGAATTTCCAACCAGCCCTCACAGGTTGCGGAAAACATCGATCTGTTTATGACTGCCCTTATAGAAGCCATAATACTTGTCGTCTTTATCTCCCTAATCGGTTTCTGGGAATGGCGCTCGGCCTTGCTCATGATGGTGTCAATCCCGATCACGCTGGCCATGACCTTCGGCATCATTGATACGCTGGGCATTCAGCTGCAGCAGGTTTCCATCGCCACATTAATTATCGCCCTGGGCCTTTTGGTGGATGATCCCGTTGTCGCCGGCGATGCCATAAAACGCGGCCTCGCCGCAAAGGAACCGCGTATCCTGGCGGCATGGCTGGGTCCGACCAGGCTTGCCCATGCGATCATGTTTGCGACCATTACGAATGTAGTTGCCTATCTACCCTTCCTGCTATTAAGCGGGAATACAGGGGAATTCCTCTATAGCCTGCCAATTGTGATGACAACGGCACTTGTCTGCTCCCGCCTTGTGTCGATGAGCTTTCTGCCCTTCCTTGGATACTATCTCCTTCGGGCACCAACAAAGCCAGAGCGCACGATTGAGGAACGGCGGAGCAAAGGATTTACTGGTCTTTATTTTCGCGTTGGAAGCTTCCTCATAAATCACCGGAAAAAAGCGCTGGTGGCTTCATTCGCTTTTCTTGCCCTGATCATTCCGCTTAGCAATACGTTGAAAACCTCGTTTTTTCCGGATGATGTGCAATATCTATTCTATGCGGACATTTTCCTGAAGAACAATGCGACAATTCACGAGACACAGCGGGTTGTCGAAGATTCTGTTAAAGTCATCGAAGAGGTGGCCGCGCAATTTGGCGCCGACCTCGGCCCGAAAGAAGGCGGCGATCCGCTACAGTCCATTACCAGCTTTCTTGGCGGTGGCGCCCCCCGCTTCTGGTTTTCCGTTACCCCTCAACTGCATCAACGCAATTATGCGCAGCTGGTCATGCGGGTGGATAATAAGGAGCTGACCGCCGAATTGATCCCTCCGCTACAGGAAGCGTTAAGCTCCAAGATTCCTGATGCCGTTATTGATGTACGTCAACTCCAGACCAATCCTGTCCCTTATCCAGTGGAGATTAGACTGGCTGCGAAATCCGCCGTCCAATCTGAAGGACCGGAATCAGATGCGGAAATAGCGACGCTTCGCCAACTCGCCGGTGAAGTTGTTGAGATTCTCAGCAAAGCTCCCAATGCGGCGCGGCCACGGGATGACTGGGGCGGAGAATCGCTCAGGCTCCGAATAAATATTGATGCGGACCGAGCATTCCTTGCCGGCGTCACAAACCAGAATATAGCCGCCTCCTCTTCCGCCGGTCTGAATGGTAACCAGGTGACCACACTGCAGCGGGGCGACAAGAATATCCCCGTTGTCTCAATCCTGAAACCATCCGAACGGGCGCAGCTTTCCGACATTGAAAATCTTTATGTATTTGCCTCGACCAGCAATGAGAAAGTTCCACTCGGGCAGATTGCCACGGTGGAATATCAACTTCATACAGAAAGAATTCGACGCGAAGAACATTTTCGTTCGGTAAATGTACGCGCCTTTCCCTTACCGGGAGTTCTCCCGTCCGAGGTGATGGCCGCAATCAAGAATGATCTTGCCATATTTGAAGAAAAACTGCCGCCAGGATTTTCCATGGAAATCACCGGTGAACAGGCAAATGCGCAGCAGGGATTCAAACAGCTCTCAAAAGTCATGGCAATTTCCATCGGCCTGATTTTTGTTGCCTTGGTGTTTCAATTCAAAAACGCGATCAAACCTCTCATTGTTCTGGCCGCCGTCCCCTATGGCGTGATCGGCGCCTTGATTGCCCTGGCAATCGCTGGCAGTCCGTTCGGTTTCATGGCATTTCTGGGAATTGTGGCGCTGATCGGCGTGATCGTCAGCCATATCATTGTCCTTTTCGATTTTATCGAGGAAATGCACGAAAAGGGGGAGCCATTACGCGAAGCCTTGCTGGATGCCGGCATCGTCCGATTACGGCCGGTTCTGATAACTGTCGGCGCAACTGTCTTTGGTCTCGGACCTTTGGCACTGCATGGTGGCCCACTATGGCAACCTCTTTGTTATGCGCAGATTGGAGGGTTGACCATTGCGACTTTTACAACGCTATTACTCGTTCCCGTAATCTACTCGATTTTCGTTCTGGACCTGAAAGCCGTCAAATGGGAAGAACGTAAAACTGCCGTTGCGTGAAGCAAAGGAATGGCAAAGCCCTAACATTGCCGGTATAGTCTTCTGCAACAAAAGCTGCGGCGCTGAAAATGCGGCCATGAATAAGTTTCTTGCGTAAGGGAAGATCGAAGTTGAAAAGAATTTCAGGCGCCGCTGTCGGCCTGTTGCTAATGAGTATTATTACGTCTCCTGCACAATCCGCAGAAGTCATGCGGTGCAGTCATCAGCTTCCGCCAGATAATCATATCGCCAAGGTCATTGATCAATGGGCGGCCGAGATTGAAACTCTTACAGAAAATGGCATAGACGTGCAGGTGAATGGCGCGGGCAGCCTGGTTCAGGCCCCCAGAAATGCCGCGGCGGTGAAAGCCGGGGAAATTGAATGCGCTTTTTCAATGAATAGCGAATGGACAAAAGACCTACCGCTGATGGACGTCACACTGGAACCATTTGCCCTTCGCAATGTTGAAATCCTCAAGAAATGGGATGAGTCCAGCGCCGCGCGTTTGCTGGAAGAAAAAATCCAGGAAACCGGTCTTACCAATGTCGCGTGGCTGTTCACCACATGGCGAACGGCAATTACCTCCAAAGGCAAATATCTGGTAAAACCCGAAGACTTTGAAGGCATCCGGATACAGGGCTTGGGCCCGATCTCCAACGCATCATTTGCAGCAATGGGAGCCACGGCTATCGACATGTCCGACATGGAAGCTGTTGAAGCTCTGATGGAGGGAGAACTTGATGCAGGCCTCACCAATATTTCATCGGCGCTATCCGCTCGTTATTTCAATGTCCAGAACCATGTCACAATTCTGCCGTTGCTGACTATCTTTTACAACGGCTACCTTAATTCCGAATGGTACAACAGCCTGTCGGAGGCAACCCGGCAAGCGATACAAGATGCAAGCGACAAAGCGGTCCTCTGGGCAATTGAAGCAAGTGAAATCTCAGCAGCGGCTGCCCCCCGAATTCTTGAGGAGGAAGGAATGCGGGTCCATATCGCAACGCCGGAAGAAGTGGAAGCACTGAAATCCGTCATGCGTCCCGCTTTCACCAAAGCCTTTCTCGGCGCAACGGGGAGTGAAGGTGCTGAACTGATTGAGCTTGTCGAGAATATTATGTGATCGGGAACCGAGACATCTTTCCCGTTTGTAGAAAAAATGTGGATATTGAGAAAACTTTAATGCCTGCCGGGATAATAATACGCAAAATCAACTGTCCATTACTCAAAGCAGTTGCTGCAGGAGAAGCGTAATGGTTGAGGATATCTGGTCTCGTCTTGCCAAGCATTACGATAACAACAAGGGTGTTTCCCTCGCAGACCAATTCGAGCGCAACCCACGACGGTTTGAGGAGTTTACTCTGCGCCTTGATGACATGCTGCTTGACTATTCGAAAACCAGCATTGACGCAACCGCACGGGATCTGTTGCTGAAACTCGCAAAAAGCGCGCGCTTGGAACAAAAGCGCGACGACATGTTCAGGGGAGTTCGTATCAATGAAACCGAAGGGCGCGCAGCCCTGCATACCGCTCTTCGAAACATAGAAAATAAACCGGTCTACGTCGACGGCGAAGATGTGATGCCTGACATCGCCGCAACGCGAGAGCGGGTGAGCGCATTTGCAGAAGGAATTCGATCAGGTGGCATCACAACATATGACGGAGTATCTTTTACGGACATCGTCAATATCGGAATTGGCGGCTCCGATCTTGGCCCTTCCATGGCCACGCGCGCTCTTGCCCCCTATCATGACGGTCCGCGCGTTCACTTTGTATCCAATATCGACGGGGCGGACATCGCGGATACACTAAAAACACTTGATCCGAAGAAAACCCTCTTCATCATCGCTTCAAAAACATTCACAACAATTGAAACCATGACGAATGCCGATACTGCAAAGTCCTGGGTTTCAGCGACACTTGGCGATGCTGCGGCGAAACATTTCGCGGCTATCTCATCTGCTGTTGAAAAAGCGTCGGATTTCGGCATTGATCCGGATCGTGTTTTCAGCTTTGAGGACTGGGTTGGCGGACGCTATTCCGTCTGGGGTCCGATCGGACTCTCCCTGATGATCGCCATCGGAAAGAGTGATTTCAATGATTTCTTGCGGGGGGCCTATGAAATGGATTGCCATTTTCAGTCCGCTCCGCTTGAGAAGAATATGCCGGTTATGCTTGGATTAGTCGGCATGTGGCACAATAACATCTGCGGTTATAATAGCCGCGCCGTCCTTCCCTACGATCAGCGGCTCGGCCGTCTGCCAGCCTATCTACAACAGCTGGATATGGAAAGTAATGGCAAGAGCTTTACACTGAGCGGAGAGCCTATCAGCCGGATGTCTGGCCCGATCGTCTGGGGAGAACCCGGCACAAACGGACAGCACGCATTCTACCAGCTTCTCCATCAGGGGAGCCATGTGATCCCAAGTGAATTTCTTGTCGCCGCGCAGTCGCATGAAGCTGACTTACAACATCATCATGATATGCTTCTCGCCAATTGCCTGGCCCAGTCTGGAGCCTTGATGCACGGGCGTAACATTGAGCAGACAATCGAAGCACTCCAGAAAAAAGGCGCATCTGATGAGCAGATCAATCTGGCCATCCATCAGACGTTCCCTGGAAACCGGCCATCAACCACCTTGCTTTATCGCAAACTCGACCCCCGGACACTTGGCCGGATTATTGCGCTCTATGAACACCGGGTCTTTGTTGAAGGAGCTATCTGGGGCGTGAACAGCTTTGATCAATGGGGAGTCGAGCTTGGCAAGGTACTGGCCGCCCGATTGCTCCCCGTTATCGAGAATGAGAATCCGTTGGAAGGTAAAGACGAATCAACCGCTGGCCTGCTTGACGCTATTTTCCATCTTCGCCGGAACGAGAACTAATCGAGTAAATGGCAGGAAGCCAAATGGCCATTTCCGCGATCTTTCAGTTCGGGTGCCTCACTGTGGCATTTTTCCATTGCAACCGGACAGCGTCCAGCGAACCGGCAGCCTTTCGGCAGATTGATCGGGCTTGGGGGATCTCCGATGAGCGGAACGCGTTTTTCGCTACCATCACGCGCACGCGCCTTCGGCACTGCCGCGAGAAGGGCCTGAGTATAGGGATGCTGCGGATTTGAAAAGAGTGAAATACGATCCGCCTGCTCGACGATCTGCCCCAGATACATAACCGCGACATGATCACAAAGATGCTGAACCACACCGAGGTCGTGGCTGATGAACAGATAGGTTACGCCTAGCTCTTCCTGCAATTTACGCATCAAATTGAGAATTTGCGCCTGGACAGCAACGTCCAGCGCCGAAACTGGCTCATCGCAGACAATCAGTTCCGGTCGGGTCGCCAATGCCCGCGCGAGCCCAACCCGCTGCCGCTGCCCTCCGGAAAACTGGTGCGGGAACAGCTTTGCAAGTTCGGGACGCAACCCAACCTGGACAAAAAGATCATGGACCATCTGATCACGATCCCCCTCGGCCCCGATTTCCATCAGATCAAGCGGCTCCCTCACGATATCGCCAACCCGGCGACGCGGATCCAGTGACGAATAAGGGTCCTGAAAAACCATCTGGACCTTTCGGCGTGCTTCCCGAAGTGCTTCCTTGTCAAGGGAACTTATTTCAGCGTCCCCAATCCGGATAGTGCCGCCTGTAATCGGCACCAGCCGCAGAACAGCGAGAGCTGTGGTTGTTTTTCCTGATCCGCTCTCTCCGACGATACCAAGTGTTTTTCCTCTCGGCACAGAGAAACTCACGCCATCCACCGCATGGACGACTACGGATTTTCTGAACAGCTTTTTGCTGCCAAAATGAACTTTTAGATTGGTAACTTCTAGAAGAGTTTCCTCACTCATACCGCCACCACATATTTTGTGTTGTAGCAGGCAACCGCATGTGCGCCATTGACCGTCTCAATAGGTGGGCGCACTTCCTCACACACCTCCGTTTTGTAAGGACAGCGAGGTGCGAAGGCGCAACCCTTGCCGAGCTCTGTCAGTGAGGGAATAACCCCTTTTATTTCGCTTAGATACGGTCGGAGTTCCGTCGGGCTTTCTTCCAGATGTGGGACACAGGCGATCAGCCCTCTCGTATAGGGGTGTTGTGGATTGGAAAGAATGTCCGCTGTGGTCCCTGTCTCGATAATATGCCCGGCATACATGACGGCCACTCTGTCAGCCAGTTCGGCTATTGCGCCCATATCATGTGTAATCATGATAATAGCCGTTCCGGTTTCCCGTTGCAGGTCCTTTAAAAGATCAAAAATCTGTGCCTGCACGGTAACATCGAGCGCCGTTGTCGGCTCGTCAGCAATAAGAATGCGCGGACGACAGGAAAGCGCCATCGCGATCATGACCCGTTGTCGCATTCCTCCGGAAAGTTCATGCGGATAGGCGCGCGCACGGATTTCCGGCTCCGGTATGCCGACCTTCGTCAGCATCTCCACGGCTCTGTTCCAGGCGTCTTCCTTCGTTATTTCCTCATGCAGCAAAACACATTCGGCGATCTGATCGCCGACACGGAAAACCGGGTTAAGAGACGTCATCGGCTCCTGAAAAATCATGGAGATAATACCGCCGCGCACCTGACGCATGCGGGAGCTCGGAGCCTTAACGAGATCCTCATCTTCCAGCAGGATTGTCCCGCTGGTTATTTTCCCGGGTGGACTTGGAACCAGCCCCATAACGGAAAGCGCGGTCATACTCTTTCCGCAACCGGATTCACCTACAATTCCGAGGATTTCACCACTTTTCAGCTCTATTGAGATTTCATTCAGCACCCGGGCGTTGCCCGCTCTGGTTTTGAAATCAACAATCAGATCATTGATGGAGAGGATAGTCGACATCACCGCTCCCTCAGTTTTGGATTAAAAGCATCATTCAAACCATCTCCGACGAGACTAAAACCCAACACAGTCAAGAAAATCATGAAGCCGGGCAACGTCACGACCCACCACCCATCGAGAATATACTCACGGCCGGCACCGATCATCAGCCCCCAGCTGAACACATTTGGATCGCCAAGACCCAGAAAACTAAGGCCCGCCTCGAACAGGATGGCGATACCAATGGTCAGGGTCGCCGCGACAATCAGCGGCGCAAGGGCATTAGGCAATATGACCCGCCATATAATCCGCTGGTTCCGTGCACCAATGGAGCGGGCTGCATTAACATATTCCAGATTACGAATACGCAGAAACTCAGCCCGCGTGAGCCTTGCCGTGGTAGGCCAGCTCACGATGCCGATGGCAAGCGCGATAACATAAATTGTCGGGGAAAAAAGGGTAACAAGGACCATCGCGAATAGAAGCGCTGGCAAAACCTGAAAAAACTCCGTAACCCGCATCAGAAGTTCATCGACCATGCCACGATAAAATCCGGCAAAGGCACCAATCAGAATACCAATGGTTATTGTAATAAAACCAGCAGCCAACCCGACATAAAGTGTGGCCGATCCGCCATGAATAAGGCCGGCAAGTATATCCCGGCCAAGATAATCCGTGCCCAGTGGGGCTTGTTCAGCCGTGCCCGGTGGCGTCAATGGCGCCCAGACAATCTCGAACGGATCCACCGGATAAAAGAACGGTCCGGCAAATGTGAACAGTATAACAAGGATCAAAATCAGAATGCCGAGCATCCCGGCCCAGCTCTGCCGAAAAGCGCGCAAGGCCTCCCTCAGCGGGCTCTGGCTCTGAACAATCTGGATGCTGTTGTCCACTGCCGCCATCCTAGCCTTCCTTTCGAATACGCGGATCAACCAGGCGATAGACGAAGTCTGTAATCAGGTTCGCCACGATCACCAGGACCGATGAGAAAAAAAGGATTCCGAGGATTGTCGGATAATCGCGTGCGAGAATGGCGTCGAATGCGAGGGTGCCCAATCCGGGCCAGCTGAATACTGTTTCCACCAGAACCGCACCGGAAATGATGCTGCCGAACTGGAGACCCGCAATCGTGACAACCGGCAAAATTGCATTTCGCAGGGCATGATGGCCATAGACCTTGATCTCCGACACTCCCTTGGCCCGGGCCGTGCGGATATAGTCGGATCCCAGTATCTCCAGCATACTGGCGCGTGTGAGACGCGCATATTGCGCCAGATACACAATGCCGAGCGTAATGGCAGGCAGAACCAAATGGTAAAGAATATCGATAGCGCGGCTGAAAGCACCGCCGCCTTTTGTAATGTCATACATATTTGCAATCGGGAAAATAGGATAGACCCAGGCAAACAGGATAACCAGCATCATCCCTGTCCAGAAGATGGGGGCTGAATAACCGACCACCGAAAGCAACGTTACTAGTCCGCTGACAATCCCCTTGGGTTTATGTGATGCCAGTACACCCAAAAAAGTTCCCACAATAATTGCAAACATTAAGGCTGTCGTGACAAGCAGGATGGTCGCGCCAGCACGCCCTGCTACCAGTTCGAGCACCGGGGCGTTATAGAAGAAAGATTGGCCGAGATCGCCCTGCAACGCCCGACCCAGGTACACGCCAAGCTGCACATAAACAGGCTTGTCAAGACCGTAGTTCTTACGGATATCGGCAAGCATTTCCTCCGTCGCACCGCCCATCTCCCCGGCGATCACGTCCGCCGGATCTCCCGGTGCAAGATGGATCAGGAGAAAATTCAGGACCAGAACCGCCAGGATCAGGAGAAAGGCATGCAGCAAACGGCGGACGACCATAAATGTCATTCTCATGACCGGATCATCCGCCGCAGGTTGTTCATCCGCAAAGGCATATTACTTAATATAAACCTCATCAAGCGGCGACATGGCGCCCCATATAGTCAGCGGCGGATTGCCGATTTGCTTGTTATAGGCAGTATGATAGGGAAGCACGTTGATATAGACGAGCGGCGCATCATCAACGATGATTTCCTGCGCCTCTTTATAAAGCGCAACCCGCTTCTCTTGATCGAGTTCCGACCCTGCTTCGTTCAGCAATTTATCAACCTCTTCATTGCAGTAGCTCTGGGTATTTGACCAGATCACACCTTTCTTGATGTTGTCACAAAGATAGGTACGGTGAACACCGATAACCGGATCGCCCCAGTTAAAGACGATGTCCATGCTCATATCGAAATCATGCCCGCCGACACGCTTGGCCCAGGTCGGAAAATCCGGTGAGGCGCGAAGTTCGACATCAATACCCACCTTCTTGAGCTGGGACTTCAGATATTCCGCAACCCCTTTCTGAAGCTCAGCTGAGCCCGGAATATAATCGATCGTCAGCTTGAAACGCATATCCTCGTCACCGCGAGCGAAACCGGCATCATCAAGCAAGGCATTCGCCTTATCGAGATCGACATCATATTTCTCTGCATTGTCTGCATAAAAGGGACTTCCCGGAACAATTGGTCCCGTCGCAGCCTTGGACTGACCGGCAAGCAGCGCATTAATGACGAAATCACGGTCCATTGCATAGGCAATGGCCTGTCGGACCCGTTTGTCTTTGAGATACTCATTCTTTGTGTTGAATGCCAGCCAGTTAACAGGACCAACAGCTTCATAGCCCTTATCCGTAACAATCAGTTTGTCGTTTTTCTTCAGCCGGGCAATATCCTTTGTTGGCGCGAGGAACGGATACATATTGATTTCCTCTGTATCCATGGCCAGTGCAACACTCGTCGGATCTTTGTAGTTCTTGATGATAATCCTGTCGAGATACGGACGCCCTTCAATGAAATAGTCCGGATTTTTCTCCAGAATGATATATTCACCGGGCTTGAACTCAACAAATTTGAACGGGCCTGATCCGACCGGCGCATTGTTTGCCGGATGACTTTTCGGATCCTGCCCATCGCCATAGACATGCTTGGGAATAATTGGCAAAAGCGCGCTCGACATGGCAAGGAAAGCCGCCGGATGCGGTTTGTCAAAATTAATAACAGCAGTCAGAGGATCCGGCGTATCAACGCCGGTTACCGGCGCGAACATGGATTTGAAGGGATGGTTCTCCTTCACGGTTTGGAGGGAAAACGCCACATCTTCAGAAGTGATCGGCTCGCCATCATGAAATTTCGCGTTTTCACGAAGTTTCAGAGTAATGCTTTTCCCATCGTCGGCAACGCTCCAGCTCTCCGCCAAATAAGGCTGCGCTTCCCATTTGTCGTTAAAACGAAGTGGTGTCGCAAAAATCTGGGTTCCCGGCACGGCCGTCGCAATCCCGGACTGCACCGCCGGGTTGAGATGGCGCGCTTTTTGCGTTGAACCAATGACAAGCGTTCCGCCATTTTTTGGCTCGTCCGCCTGACCAATTGCAGCAGTTCCGACGGTCATTAGCATCGCCGTCGCAGCCGCTATATATCCTATTTTCCTCATCCTGCCTCCTGAGTCTTCAAATAATTTTTGACTATAATTTACTGTAATCAGGCTAGTTCAGGGACCTTCATTCGTAAAATATATTTTTATGCTGTTATTAATACATTTTTTCGACAATCCGCAATGACCCGCCCTTCAGGCAAAACGGCTCGATTGAAGGCCCCACTATCGCGCAGCCGGATACAGGTATTAATCACAACATTATCCACCTTGCTCAAATGGGCATCATTACGATGAATGATTCCATATTCGACAGCACGGTAGCCCGGAGTAAGTGGAATTCGCACCAAGTCGCCAACCGTATATTGCTGCTTCTGCAATGACCTGAGATTAAATATTGAATAACCTAATCCAGCCGCGACCATACTACGGACCATTTCAGAAGATTGGGATGAATAAGCAACCCTGGGTGTCAGGTCATCCTGATTGAACAGACCAAACATATAATCCCGAGTTTCATCTAGATCGAGCAGTACCATAGGTTCATTGCAAACATCTTTCAGTGACAGGATGCTGCGATCTGCAAGCGGATGATCATGAGGCAGAACAATATGAGGCGGCGCAACAAACAACGGCACAAAGTCAATATTCATGGCGAGATTCGCGCTAACACCTATTGCCAGATCAATCTTGCTGTCGACAACATGCCGCATATTCTGAGCGATATCGCCTTCTGTCAGATGAATGGAAATCCCCGGATGATTATCCGCGACAGACTTCGTGATGAGAGGCAGGATAATCGGTGCCGCGGGCGTAAAGCAGCCCATCCGAACCGCCCCCTTAATCGCCTTTGCCTGTTCGTCCACCGCCTCTTCAAACGTGAGATGCGCTTTCAGGAGTTGTCGGGAGTTAGACAGGAATACATGACCAAACTGCGTTACGCTGATTCCTTTTGAGGGTAAACGTGTGAAGAGCTTCTTGTTTGTCTGTATTTCAATGGCATCAATAGCCGACGAAATGGATGAAGCTGAAATATTGAGGGCTTTTGCGGCTCCTGTGATGGATTTGTGGCGCGCCGCCACATCGATATAGGTCAGTTGCTTTAAGGTATAGCGCATCGATTCCTCTGGTTTTTACAAGAATAACCCCGGAATAAACTATTTTTCAGAGGTTAAAGAGGGGCTTACACTCTGTCCACCAAAAACGAACGCAAGAGGGACTGATATTGTCGGCAATTACTGTATTTAGCGCTAAAAAAATTATCACTATGAACCCAGCCCGTCCGACGGTCACCCATGTCGCCGTATGCGAAGGCAAGATTATCGCCACCGGCACTATTGACGAGATTAAGGGGTGGGGTGATTACACTCTCGATGACAGCTTTAGTACCAAGGTGATTATGCCCGGTCTTGTTGAGGGACATTGCCATTTGATGGCGGGGGGAATCTGGAAGTTCGTATATGTGGGCTATCAGGACCGGATAGATCCGGATGGCAATGAATGGCCTGGCGTAAAAACGTTGGAAGATGTTAAAGCGCGGCTGGCTGAGGCTGAATCAACGCTCGGTCCGGATGAGCCGCTCGTTGCCTGGGGCTTTGATCCGATCTTTCTGATGGACAGGCGCTTGGACAAGACGGATCTGGACTCCGTTAGCAATTCCCGACCCATTGCCGTGATGCATTCCAACTTTCACTTGATGACCGTAAATTCCGCGTCCCTCAGCCTTGCGAACTATGTCGCGGACATGGAGATTGAGGGGATTTCAATCGGATCTGACGGCACTCCGAATGGCGAGTTGCAGGAAATGGCCGCCATGTTCCCGATTATGCGACGGCTCGGTATAAACTTCAGGGAAGTTGGCCGCTCCAGAGAGAGTGTCATTGATTTTGGAAAAGTCTGCAACCGGGTCGGCGTGACGACAGCAGCTGATCTGATCAATGACCTGCCGGACGAAGACGTTGCTGAAATGACCGATATTACGAATGGATCGGATTATCCCATTCGCCTTATGTCGCTCCTAAACGGACTTGCGCAACCGGCGGAAGAAACCAGTGCACGCGCCCTGGAACTCAAGAAAAAATGCACGGACAAGCTCCGTCTCGGGTCGGTGAAGATTGTCACGGATGGCTCTATTCAGGGATTTACGGCGCGACTTCGGTGGCCCTATCATTATAATGGCGCTCCAAACGGGATCTGGAATATTGCTCCTGAACAGTTGAATGGCCTTGTCGCGATACTGAATGACGCTGGTGTCCAGATGCATATTCACACAAATGGTGATGAAGCGATCGAAGTCGCCTTGGATGCGCTGGAACTGGCCAAGATACAGAATAACAGGCCCGATTTGCTTCATGTTCTGCAACATTGCCAGATGGCCGACCGGGCGCAGTTTCGCAAAATGAAGCGCCTGGGTGTCGCTGCCAATCTGTTCGCGAACCATCTCTATTATTTCGGCGACAAGCATTATGAACTCACAATGGGACCAGATCGGGCCCTTCGCATGGATGCCTGTCAGTCCGCAATAGATTATGGCGTCACTTTCACTATCCACTCCGATGCTCCGGTAACGCCCATGGCGCCGCTCTTTACCGCGTGGTGCGCCGTCAACCGGTTAACGGAAAGCGGAAGGACACTCGGCGAGTATGAGAAAATCACGGTCGCCGAAGCGCTGGAAGCGATTACGCTCGGAGCTGCGGCCACCTTACAAATGGATCATGAGGTTGGCTCAATCGAGGTTGGAAAATGGGCTGACTTCGCGATCCTGGAGGATGATCCGGAGACGATCGGTGCGGACAAGCTCAAGGATGTCGGCATCTGGGGAACGGTTCTGGCCGGGGAAAAGCACAAGATTCCATGAAGACCCGTGAAAAGCCGCTTCCAATGACCGTGCTTGCCGGCTTTCTGGGGGCAGGTAAAACGACCCTTGTCAATCATCTGCTCCGGCATCCAGGTGGCCGGAAGATTATGGTTCTGGTGAATGATTTCGGCGAGCTCCCCATTGATGAGGAACTGATTGCCACCAGGGAAGAGAATATCCTGACCCTTGCCAACGGCTGCGCCTGTTGTTCTATGGGGGGAGACCTGTTCGCCGCCTTTTCCGCCGCACTCGATTTTACCCCCCCGCCGGACCATCTGCTCATTGAAGCAAGCGGGGTCGCCGAACCGAAACGGATTGCCAACTTTGCCCGAGCGGAGCCGGACCTTGTCCTGAACGGCATCGTCACCGTCATCGATGCGAGCAATATTGAGGATACCCGTTCAGATCAGAGACTCTCGGGAATACTCAACAATCAAATACTCACTGCTCATTTGCTCCTTTTGAATAAATGCGATCTGGTTGGCACTGGCGATATTGAACGGCACAAAGAAACGCTGGTCGAAATTAACGCATCCGCGCCAATTCTAGCAATTTCAAATGGCGTTCTTCCGGCAGACATATTTTTTGGAAACGATAGCCCCCAACCCGATAGTGCCCCGACGGAAGAGGGCGTAAATACCCATAGCCACGAGTCGGACTTTTCCCGTTGGTCCTTTGAAACAGAGAGTGCAATCGACAAGACGGAATTGCGCGAGATATTGGAGACGCTCCCGTCCTCCGTCTTGCGGCTGAAGGGCATATTCAAATCTTTGGACGATGACCAGCTCTGGACCGTTCATAAAGTCGGTTCATATATTGATTTCGCCCTCCTGACCACATACGGTGATGTCTCAGGAAGAACTGGATTTGTCGCCATCGGGCTCAGCAATTCAAAACTCAGGGAAATCATGAACGAGGCTTTTGATTCCCTTGAATAGTTATTGGCATACAGGTAATAGTCGCTAACTATTTGTTGGGCGAATTGTCGCGCCCGCTTGTATGTGCCCCAATACTTCAGTACATAACTTATCGAGAATACGCCAACTACAATCAGGATATCTGGTTGGATAACAGCGGGAAAATACCATGACGCCCAACGGTGAACAAATGGCGACCGATCCGGTTTGCGGCATGTCAGTCGATCAACATGCCGGCAAGCCGAGCTACGCATATGAGGGCGAAACATATCATTTCTGCTCGCAAAAATGCCACGACAAATTCGAACGGGATCCTTACTTCTATCTCAGCGGCAATCACAAGAAACAACAGAAATCTGCTGCCAAGGGCACGCAATATACCTGCCCCATGCATCCGGAGATCGTACAGGATCATCCGGGCGATTGCCCCAAATGCGGCATGGCGTTGGAACCCATGGGTATTCCCTCTGGAGACGAGGGGCCAAATGAGGAACTGGTTGATTTTACCCGCCGCTTCTGGGTAAGCACAGCCCTTGCCTTGCCGCTCTTGATCCTGACAATGGGGGAAATGGTCGGTTTGCCGTTCGAGGACTGGATCGGCGCACAGCTTTTCACCTGGATACAGTTAGTTCTGGCGAGCCCTGTTGTTCTATGGGCCGCTTTCCCCTTCTTTAAACGCGGATGGTCCTCCATCCTCAATCGCAGCCCGAATATGTGGACACTGATTTCGCTGGGCGTCCTGGCGGCCTATGGTTTCAGTGTTGTTGCAACATTATTTCCGGGAAGCTTCCCCCCGTCGTTCCAGACTGACGCGGGAACAGTTCCGGTTTACTATGAGGCTGCAGCCGTCATCATTGCGCTTGTCTTTCTCGGACAGGTGCTTGAACTTCGCGCCCGCGAACAAACAGGTTCTGCGATCAAGGCGTTGCTTGATCTCGCGCCAAAAACCGCCCGTCGAATTAATCCTGACGGGACAGAGAAGGACGTCCCGCTCGAAAATATTCTCAAAGGCGACAAACTCCGCGTCCGCCCCGGAGACAGCGTACCAGTTGACGGTATCGTTCTGGATGGGCGTTCGTCGGTCGATGAAAGCATGATCAGTGGAGAGCCGGTCCCCGTCGAGAAAACGGATGGCGACAAGCTGACGGGAGGAACCTTAAACCGCAATGGCTCTCTGATCATGCAGGCGGAACTTGTCGGTGCCGATACCACGCTTTCGAAAATAGTCGAGATGGTCGCCTCTGCCCAACGGTCCCGCGCGCCCATACAGGGATTGGCTGACAAGGTAGCCGCCTGGTTTGTCCCGGCCGTCGTAATAATAGCTATCCTGGCGTTTGGTCTCTGGGCCGCATTTGGCCCGTCGCCCGCAATGATTCATGCGATTGTTGCGGCGGTTTCCGTATTGATAATCGCCTGCCCATGCGCCCTCGGGCTCGCAACTCCCATGTCGATCATGACAGCGACCGGGCGTGGCGCCATGGCGGGGGTACTCATACGGGATGCGGAAGCGCTCGAACGTTTCGCAGCTGTCGATATTCTCGTGGTGGATAAAACCGGCACACTGACAGAAGGGAAACCGAAGCTCACCGATGTCATTGCCCTTTCCGATGGCGGAGAAGACGAACTTCTCACATTGGCGGCCGCCCTCGAAAAAGGATCTGAGCACCCTCTTGCCGAAGCGATTGTCGCCGGGGCTCAAGCACGGGAATTAAGAATTCCAGAGGCGACGGACTTTGATGCTGTAACCGGTAAAGGCGTGCAGGGACAAGTCATGAATAAGGCTGTCGCCCTTGGAAATCGGGCAATGATGGAACATCTCAGTATCGATATTTCAAAACTGGAGTCCCAGGCGGCAGATATGCAGAATGACGGGAAAACGGTCATGTATATTGCGCATGGAGACGAACTTTCCGGGATAGTCGCGGTGGCGGATCCGATCAAGGAAACGACGCAGGAAGCTATCAAAGCCCTGCACAAGTTGGGCATCAAGATCATTATGGCCACTGGCGACAATGAACGCACGGCGAAAGCCGTTGCCCGCCGTCTTGGCATTGATGATGTAAAAGCCGATGTTCTCCCCGCCGATAAGAAAGCCCTGATAGAGGAGCTACGCGAGAATGGCCATCAAATAGCGATGGCTGGGGATGGCGTCAACGACGCTCCCGCCCTTGCGGCAGCCGATGTTGGTATTGCCATGGGAACAGGCGCAGACGTTGCCGTTGAAAGCGCCGGTGTTACGCTGGTCAAGGGTGATCTTAACGGTATTGTCCGGGCAAGAAAACTTGCAACGGGAACCATTCGCAATATCAAGCAGAACCTGTTTTTTGCCTTTGCCTATAATGGTGCTGGCATTCCCATCGCAGCGGGCATTCTTTACCCTTTCACCGGAACGCTTCTATCGCCGATGATAGCTGCGGCTGCCATGAGCCTGTCGTCCGTCTCAGTTATCTCGAACGCCCTCCAATTACGCACCATAAAGCTGGGTTAGGGACGACCAGAGCGCGAATTCCTGACTTGATTTACCCCTTCAAGCCCCTATAGTGCGAGCAGGGAAGCATACCGAGTCAAGAGGGTTAAAATGAGTGAAAATGTTCCGCCAAAGCTAGAAGAATTGCAGCGTATGATGGCGACAGAACTCGCCAAACACTGGAAATTATTCCTGTTTCAAGGGGTTATCATCAGCCTTCTGGGCGTGGGAGCGATTGTAGTGCCGCAAATTGCGACACTGGCAATTGACATTTTCATTGGCTGGATCCTGATCATGGCAGGTATTATCCGGGGGATAACACTTTTCCGCTCGCGTAGTCTTCCGGGAACCATCTTGTCGGTTCTGGGGGCTCTTCTTGCGATTGTCCTCGGTGTCCTGTTGATCGCAAAGCCAGCAGAAGGCGTTCTGACCCTGACGATGGTTCTTGTCGCCCTTTTCATCTTTCAAGGTGTTTTCTCCATCCTCATCGCCCTTCAATTTCGAAAGCATGTCCGAAGCTGGGGCTGGACTATGGTCAGCGGCATAATTGACCTGTTCCTTGCATACTTAATCATGCGCGGTTGGCCGGATACAGCGAGTTGGGCTATCGGGTTGCTGGTCGGCATCAATATGCTCTTTGTCGGCGTGGCGTTGATTTCCAACGCGATCGCCGCCAAACCCGACAGCTAAATTTAGGTTGTCGCCGCGATAAAATCCGGAACGATCCCCGAGCGTTGTATTAAGTCTGACGCGTTCATTCCTTTGAGCAGTCCATGATCTGTTACCAATACAGTGCGCAGACCTGCAGCCGCGCCACCAAGGATGTCAGTATGCAATGTATCGCCAACCATGGCTATCCGGGATCGATCAACACCGGTCAAATCGACCGCCCGTAGCGCGCGCTCAAATACTGCGGCATATGGTTTGCCGTAAAAAACTGGCTCGATCCCTGTTTCATCGGCAATCGCATGAGCGAAATAGCCAGGTTCAAGTGTCAAACCCTCTTCCCGCGGGGCAACAAGATCGGGATTACCCACAAGAAACGGTCGTGGATGGCGCTGAAGGGCCTCCGTCAACAACTGCTGCCGTTTATCCGTCCATTGGGCTGAACTCAAAAAAAGAAATCCATCCACCGCGTCATATGCCTGCGGATCGTCAGCCAGCAATCTGGTTCGGTTGGGCAACTCTTCAATAGCTGAATAATCCGTCGCGGCAACACCCCATGTAAAATGATCCGGGATGTCATTCAAAGCCAAAAGAGCTTCATCGCGACTGGAAATCACCTGACGTTGTTTCAGACTGAAACCGAACTTACGATATTTCTGATATGCCTGATTGCTGTTATATGTCGCACCGTTTGTCAGCACGAAAATCTGCTTTCCTTGGTCTGCGAGCATTTCTAGCCGTTCGACAGCCCCTGGTATGACTTGTTCTCCCACATTCAGCACACCGAACGCATCAAGAAGAAAGACATCTATTTTATCTGTAATTGCACCTAGATTGTCAATAAACTGACTGCGATGTGGAAACTTGGCCGCGGGAAGTCGCAACCGGATCTCCTCGTAACGCTCGAATATTTCCGCAGATGTGACGGTGGGAGCTGGCATCTCTCATAGTTTCCTTCGCATGTCGAACAGGGACAGAAGTTATGCTTTACTCTGTCGCATTATACGCCGTAAAGTTTGAAAAAAAAAGAAGGAGGTGCCGGTGAGTGATCTTGATTTTTCAGGGAAAACAGCACTCGTAGTTGGTGGTTCAAGCGGGATCGGCAATGGTATCGCCCATGCGCTTAAGGACCGTGGGGCAGAGGTTCATGTCTGGGGCACCCGCAAAAGCGCCAGAGATTACGACAGCGTCGAAGGCTCGGACCTGAACGGGCTTCAGTACGGACAGATCGATGTCAGTGATTTCCAGGCAATTAACGACTACACACCAACCTTCGACAAACTGGATATTCTGGTCCTGTCGCAAGGAACGGTCGTGTATAGCCGCGGTGAGTTCGAGATGCCCGGATGGAAGAAGGTCATGGATATCAACTTGAACAGTCTGATGGCCTGCGCGGCAAAATTTCATGACATGCTGGCACAATCTCATGGATCCATGGTCATTATCAGCTCAACTGCGGGCTATCACGCGACCAAAGGGAACCCGGCGTATAACGCATCCAAAACCGGGGCGCTTGGTTTGACCCGGACGCTCGGTCAGGCCTGGGCGGGGGAAGGTATCCGTGTAAATGGCGTCGCTCCCGGACTTGTCGATACCAAACTGACCAAGGTAACGACGGAAAACCCGAAGCGACGGGATGCGGCAATTGCGACCATACCACAAGGGCGGCTTGGTACGCCGGACGATATCGCTGGCGCCGTCCTTTACCTAGTCTCGCCGCTCGCGAGTTACGTTGTCGGGCAGACGATCGTTGTCGATGGTGGCCTCATTCTATAGAATTTGTAAAAAGCAGATTTAAATAAGGAAAGCAGATGACAAAACTGTCAAAGTTAAGTCGGTCAATTGCTGGCAAGACAGCCTTGATAACAGGAGCGGCGAGTGGAATGGGACGGGCCACGGCCCATCTTTTTGCTGACGAAGGCGCGAATGTCGCCGTAACCGACCTGACAGAAGAAGGTGTGAGCAAGGTTGTTGAGGAAATCCGCAACGCAGGTGGTTCCGCTGAAGGCTGGGTTCTGGATGTAACCGATAAAGCGCAGATTCAATCTGTTGTATCGGCAATCGCCGCTCATTTTGGTAGGCTTGATATCCTGATCAACAATGCGGGCTTCTCCGGCCATATGTCCGTTGAAGACGACGCGTTCGAAGAAAATTGGCAGCGGCATCTGGATGGATTACTCACGGCACATGTCCGGCTCATCCGTACAGCGCTGCCTCATCTGAAAGTTTCCGGCGCTGGCCGAATTGTCAATATAGCGTCCACAGAGGGCCTCGGCGCAACACCCGGGATTGCGCCCTATACCTCGGCAAAGCATGGCGTCATCGGCCTTACTCGCTCACTTGCCGTCGAGCTCCCGAAGTACGGCATTACCGTCAACTGCATCTGTCCGGGAGCAATCCATACGGGCATAACGGCGCGTATCAAGGATGAGCACAAGGAGATTTTCTCACGCCGCCGCATTCCCTTGAAACGATATGGCGAGCCTGAAGAAGTCGCTCATGCGACGCTAAGTCTTGTCTTGCCCGCATCTTCCTACATCAACGGCGTGGCACTGCCTGTTGATGCAGGTCTTACGATCAAGAACGCCTGACCACTGTCTTATTCGTCATTCTCATCCGTCCGGCGTTGTGGGAAGAGATTTTCGCGGGTAAGCGGGCCGGCCACATATAACAAACTTATAAATACAGCCACCACTGCCACGATGGCGTTGACCGTAAAGGCGCGTTCTATTCCATGTGACAATGTCGTCGCCGTCACTACAATAGCTGTCGTTAGCCCAAGGCCGACAGCACCCCCTGCATTCTGGACCATGAAAACAATGGCACTTGCTAAACTACTTCGATTTTCATCAACAGAAGTAATAGCTGCCGTCGTTATCGAAGAATAGAAAAGACCCAGCCCCATCCCGACGATTACCATTCCGGGCATCAATGCCAAGAAGCTAGTTGATGCTGTCAGCCAGGATAAAATATAAATTCCTACTGCGAGACATAGCAAGCCAAGCGTTATCACCATTTTCGATCCAAGCCGATCATATAGAGGCGCGGCTAAAAATGAAGAAACCGCAAACATACCCAGAACGGGCAAGAGGCCGGCTCCCGCTTCAGCCGCAGAAAAACCTAGTTCCTTCACCATGAATTGCGGCAGATACAGGAGTGACCCGAAATATATGGCTGCGACCATCTGGACAATAATATTCGCAGCCCGGAACTCTCGGTTTGCGATAATATCTTTTGGGATGAGGGCATCCACTCCCCACTGGCGTTCAATATAGAGAAAAATGGCGAGAAGCACGACGGCCGCCCCAAAAAGAGAGATAACGGTCGGGCTGAGCCAGCCGAGGTCCGATCCGATATCGAGCATGAACATCAACCCGAACAAGCCAAGCGACAACGTAACGATCCCCGGATAGTCAATCCGTTCTGTCTCTTCATCATCTCTGTCCTTTGGAATAGTAAAATAGATTGTCGCGACGGCGATGATCGAGACAGGAATATTGATAAAGAATATCCAGCGCCAGCTTAAATATTCCACGAATACACCGCCAAGCAAAGGCCCCATACCGTTGCCAATACCACTCACGCCCATCAGCAGTCCACCGGCAAGTGCGGCTCTTTGTTCAGGCAAAATGCCATAGATCATACCGATCAGCGACGGCCAGATCATTGCACCGCCAATTCCCATTGCCGCCCGCGCCCCCACGAGCACCCAGGCATCCTCTGCAAGCCCGCCAATCAATGAGAAAAAGCAGAAGATTGCCATGCCGATAAAAAAGATGCGACGGCGGCCGAACATGTCCGCGAGACGTCCCGCAGTGACAAGAAACACGCCGAATACAAGTGCATATCCGCTGATCACCCATTGCGCCGTGGTAATATCGACCTTGAAAGCATTCTCGATTGCCGGCAGAGCGACATTAAGAGCCGTAAAATCATTGGTAATGACCAATGTTCCTATCAGCAAGGCGGCGAGGCCGCCAACCTGCGCTGTTGTCAGTTTCTCCTTTGCTGCCATCGCCCCCCCCCAAATGGTTAGCCGCCTTCAGTCGACGTCGCGACATTTAATCATGCGAAGTGGTGTATACTCAATAACAACTTGCCCGTTTTGATTGATAATCTTGTTCCGTGTGCGAACCAGCCCTCGCGTTCCCTTGGACGTAAGCCGCGATTCAATCACTTCGCATTCAACATGAATAGTATCTCCTGCGAATACCGGCGCACGTACATCCAGTTCCATATTCAGAAACGCAAGTCCTGTATGTTGCATCGTTGATTGAACAAGTAACCCCTCCGCAATTGTGTAACCGAGCGCCCCGGGCGCGACCCGACCTCGAATATCCGAATGTTTCTCCAAATATTCCAGATCTATGAAGAGCACCTCTGTCATACCGGTACAATTAATGAAATTAACAATATCGGATTCGGTAATTGTGCGTCCGATCGTTTTAAACTGCCTGCCCATTGGTAATTCTTCAAAATGCAGGCCCAATCCAACAGTTTCCATATATCTCTCCCTTTTTCTTTTATAATTACGCCACACTTATATTGACTAACGCTCAGTCCGATGTGGCTCCAACTGGAACTTTTGCCGTCATCAGCCAGGCTCCGCTAGCCGCAGCAATCAGTGCCATCACGCCATATGCCTGCCAATAGTGAGCCGCATCACCGACGATTAGGCCAAAGACGGTCGGCATGATCAGCACACCGGCAAACATGGCGCCCGATCCCAGCGCCGTTGCCTCCGTCCTGTATTTACCACTGAAAGCGGCAAACGCTCCATAAGCGATGCCTGTATAGCCGCTTGCAGTTGCGCCAGCCACTATAGCAACCAGCAGAACAGACCAAATCGACCAGCTATCTGATAGCTGTCCGGCAGCGATTGCCGCCATCCCCATAACCAGTCCCAATACCCCCAATAGACGTATTGATGTTATATATCTGTCGGCGATCCATCCCCAGAGCGGTCGGCTGGCAACCCCTGCGATCTGGTAAAGGGCGAGGACCTGTCCCGCGGCAATCAGGTTGAGACCGGTCATTTCCGTCAGATGCAGCGCCATGAAACCTATAAAACAGAGTTGGATACCCGCGTAAGAGAAACTGGCGATCGCAAGCAGCCGCATCAAGTGGTTATCACGGAGAAGATAAAACGGCCGCAAAAGCTCTCCCTTGAAGAGTCGGTGCGCCCGGTTCCTCCCAGCGTCCCAGCTATTGCGGTAATACTGAAACCAAAGAAGCAGCAACGCCGCCGGAACAAGTTGCGCCCAGAAGGCAATTCGCCAACCGAATTCCACGGCCAGAAAAGGTAGAATCAATGCCCCGAGCACTCCTCCAAGCGGCACTCCTATCTGACGGATCGAGAAGACCAGATTGAGAACGCTGGGTTTCGTACGCGGGATGAGAAGATGGGTGGAAACCGGAGCCGTCGCACCATACCCGACACCCAGAACTACCGCACAGAATGCCAGGGCATACAGCCCGCCGGAGCCCGCGATCGCGAGCATGGCGATGACGCCGAGCATGACAAACTGTCCCACCCGAACCGCCCCGAATTTCTGAATAAAGTCAGGGGAGAGAAGCGCGGAGAAAATACCTATGCCATAAACAGTCGAGACGAAAAAGCCAATGAGATGACCGTCCACCCCGAGATCTTCGGCAATTTTCGGGGCAAGGGTCGGCGCGGAAAAGGCAGCCATCGTCGCAAGGGTTTGCATCGCCAACGTCAGAATGAGCGGTCCATAGGGGATACCCACTGCCAAACTCCCGCTCCCCGGCGTGCTGTCCCTACCGGTTGATGAGGTCATCTTTTACAGTCCGTCTTTCCGGGACCCTTTAGACCGGGCAAGGTATTCCCGAGTTTCAGGTTGCTCAATCAACATGCGTGCCCATTTGGCGCATACCTTGGCCATCCGTTCAGGCTGGACACCAAGCTGCGCCATGGCAACCCCGCCATTGACCGCTTCCCTGTAATCCGCAATCAAACCATCCCGGAGCTCAAATCGGCTCATTCCGTCAATGACGACTTTTTGTCCCGCAAACTCCGGAACTGTTGACGTGAAGCTAGAGAGGGACCATGCATAGGCTATATTACCGTCACATATCGGATCGAACATTTCCCATCGGTAGTCGTCTCCGGCATCACGATGAAACTGGTTTTCCATCATATCGGCGATTTCCGCCCGCCCTTGGTGATCCCCGTAGACATAATCATGATAAATGCCGTCTTCGGTGAAACAGGCAGCGAAGGCCCCGCCATCGCCGGATTCTGCGGCATTTGAAAACCGTTTCAGGAATTCTCGAAATTCGGGCGTCTTCATTCTTGCCTCTTTTTATTGATTTTCTTCCGCTAGCATGCGTTATGATTTACTTTCAATCCAGAAAATATGTAAAAAAAATAATGCGAGTTCAAAAATGACCCCCTTCTCCCTGCTCCACTACTCCGTGGAGGACGGGATTGCCGACATTATTCTCGACAACCCTCCTGCCAATGTCATCAATCCGGAAATGACGACCGAGTATTTCGCGGCGCTTGATCAGGCGAATGCCGATCCGGACGTAAGAATTATAATTATCTCCGGCAAAGGTAAAGGGCTGTCAGGTGGAGTCGATTTAAAGCTGCTGGATACATATGGCCCGAGCGATATGAAAGCATTTCTATCCCGCTTTTACGTCGAAATGATCGACAAGGTCCGCGCCCTGTCAAAACCCATCATGGCCTCCGTTCATGGATATGCCATGGAAGGTGCCTGCACGCTCGCCTTCGCCTGCGATATGGTTATCGCTTCCTCGGATGCGAAATTCGGCTATCCGGGCGTTCCAAACCTTGCGGCCCCTCCTGGCATGCATGTCTGGTTTCTGCAGCGGCTGATTGGCCGGATGAAAGCGGCCGAACTGATCTACACAGGCGATACGATATCCGCCGTAGAAGCAGAACGCCTAGGCATGATCACGCGTGTCGTTGCGCCGGAAGAATTGACATTCGAAAGCCGTAAGCTGGCGAAGAAAGTCGCAAGTATGTCCCCCGTTGGACTGAAAGCTGCCCGCGAACTTATTTATCGTATGGAAAACATGGATTTCAAGACAGTCCCCGGCACCGCACTCGACGCCGTCTCGCTTGCGTTCGCGTCAGAGGACAGCAAGGAAGCTCGCAGAGCCTTTGTGGAGAAACGCAAACCCGTCTGGACCGGTAAATAGGGCTGAAAATCCGCGAGAACTTTCAGCCCTGAATAAAACTTTCTTAGGCTGCGGCAAATTTGTTGAGACGTCCTTTGATGATCTCTTCCGCTTCGCTCATGATCCGGTCAATGAGCTCCTTGCAGGTCGGGTTATCATGGATGAGACCGGCAACCATACCGCAGCTCCAGGCTCCGACACCAACGTCGCCGTCCTGCATGACCTTCGGGTAAACGCCACCGACGAGATCGACGATATCCTCAATCTTTGTATTTGCGCCTTTTTCCCGCTCAATATCGAGAACTCTTTCCACGGCTTCATTATTCAATACGCGTTCCGTATTACGGAGCGGACGCATGATCAATTTGGTGTCAAGCTCACTTGCCGCAATAATGGCATCTTTCACGTTCTGATGCACCGGGGCCTCCTTTGTCACCATAAAGCGGGTGCCCATATTGATACCATCCGCCCCAAGAGCGAGCGCTGCCACGAGTTGCTGGGCGTTGCCCATACCGCCGGACGCGACGAATGGCACCTTCAATTCCTCCGCCGCACGCGGCAACAGGATCATGTTCGGAATATCGTCTTCGCCCGGATGTCCCCCGCATTCAAATCCATCGACACTTACCGCGTCGCAGCCAATCTTCTCCGCCTTAAGCGAATGACGCACGGATGTGCATTTGTGAATGACCTTGATACCTGCGTCTTTCATCGGCGGCAGATATGCTTCTGGGCTTCGTCCGGCGGTTTCCACAATCTTGACACCGCCCTTGATGATAGCGTCGATATATTCCGGATATGGAGGTGCCGCAAAGCTCGGCAGGAATGTCAAGTTTACACCGAAGGGTTTGTCCGTCATATCCTTGCACCGGGCAATTTCATTGGCGAGATCTGCTGGCGTTTTCTGTGTCAAACCCGTGATGATACCTAAACCGCCCGCGTTGGAGACAGCCGCCGCCAATTCTGCATAGCCCACATAATGCATGCCTCCCTGAATGATGGGATGTTCGATACCGAAAAGTTCCGTTATTCTTGTTTTCATGGATGCCTCCGACTGATTGTTATTCTTCTTGCTTTAATAGGAAGTGATCACCTGCGGCACAACATTCCGTCGCAAGAGGCAATCCCTGATCCCCAGTATTTAACGGATAGAACGGCCCAAAGGCAATTCCCAATTGCCGATATAGCCACAATAATCACAGGGATGCGCCTGCCCGCGTCAGGATGGCGTTAAAATCCACCCCGTCCGGCAAGGTGCCATAGGCCCCGGACCAGTAGTCACCAAGACGTGACACGCAGAAGGCATCGGAAACCGCAGACGGTGCATATTGCACCAACAGGGCCGCTTGCCAGGCAAGTGCCATCATCTCGGTGATCCGGCGGGCCCGCGCCTCGAGGTTTCCCCGCTCATCGACCTCGGCTTTCAGTCGGGTGATATGAAGATCAAGGTTTTTATGGCCGCCTTTCGCGCGCTCAATTTCCGCAAAGAATGCAGGAAGCGCTCCGGGATCCTTGTAAAGGGCACGCAGGACATCAAGGCAGATTACATTGCCCGACCCCTCCCAAATACTGTTTACCGGCGCCTCACGATAAAGTCGCGGTAGGATGCTCTCTTCGATATATCCGGGACCGCCGTGACACTCCATGGCTTCGTAAATATGTCCCGGCGTACGTTTGCAGATCCAGTATTTGCCGATTGCCGTCCCGATGCGCGCCAGCGCCGCCTCAGCAGGATCCGTCTCAGCATCGCCTATCGCACGGCCAAGGCGTAAAAACAGGATCGTCGCGGCCTCAGATTCCAGCGCCAGGTCCGCAAGGACATTCTGCATCAATGGTTGCTGAAGAAGTTTTTTCTGAAATGCCGAACGGTGAGTTGCATGATGTATCGCCTGTGTTACTGCCTGCCGCATCAAGGCCGCGGATCCGACCGCGCAGTAGTAACGCGTGCCCTGTACCATCTCAATGATGGTGCGGACGCCCCTTCCCTCTTCACCGAGCATCAGGCCCCAGGCCTCGACAAGTTCCATTTCGCTCGATGCATTGGATTTATTGCCAACTTTGTCCTTCAGGCGTTGGATATAGAGCCCGTTTCTAGTGTTATCCGGACGCCATCTCGGGAGTAGGAAGCAACTCAGCCCATTTTCCGTATAGGCAAGCGACAAGAAGGCATCCGACATCGGGGCAGAGCAGAAAAACTTGTGCCCCGAGAGGATGTAAGGAGCCCCGGGCCCGGTTTTGGAGCCCTCCGGTCTTGCCTTTGTCGAGTTGGCGCGCACATCGGAGCCGCCCTGCTTCTCCGTCATGAACATGCCCATAGTGATGCTTTTCTTCTCCTCCGCAGGAATATCCCGGAGGTCGTATTCCTGCGCTAACAACCTAGGTATCCATACGTCCGCTATCTCCGGTGTGGCCTTCAAGGCTGGTACAACCGCATAACTCATTGCCATTGGACAAAGAACCCCGCCTTCAATCTGATTGAGAAGATAGGAAAGCGCGCCATGGGCGACATGATTTCCGGAGCGTGGGTTGTTCCAGGCGAAGCTCGGAAGGTCATTGGCGATCGCGAGATCCATCAGATTATGATAGGCCGGATGGAAAGTTACCTGATTGATCCGCATGCCATTGCGGTCAAACGCTCTCATTTCGGGAGGATACCGGTTGGCCTGATTGGCCCATTCAAGCGTTTCCTCCGTACCCGCCTTCATGGCGAAATCTATCACATTGCGTTCTGCCCATCCGGCCCCTTCCCGGCGCAGCCCTTCCTGCAACGGTAAATCCTTGCCATAGAGATCCTGATCCCCTAGGGGGGGCGGCACATTTGTCACCTCATGGGTGGGCAGGTTTGAAATCGGGCTGCGGATTTTCATGGCACACCTCCTTCTCACTTGTTATGGAGCTGATACAGAATATGGGTCGCAATCTCAGCCTCGCCAAACAACTTCATGCCGTAAAGTGTAGGGCCCGAGTTTTTCCGCAATCTGCGGCCCCAATTGGTCCTTATCTCCGCCCGAGACTGACACAGTTGCCAGGCTGCCGTGCACCGGATGATTATCAACAGTCACCGTGATTTCCACGCCGTCCGCAGCAAGCGCCTTAAGTTCGGCATTGAAGACTTTTACGGCGGCATCGTGCCGGAGCGCAGGCTTGAATATCTTACCAACACCCGTCAGCGGCATTTCGCTTATAATTGTGAGATCCGCCGGATTCGCAGCTCGCTCCGGGATATGCTCGCGCGCAAACACCTTCAATTCCTCCGGCGTCACCTTTGTGTCCGGCTTCAACTGCACATAGGCCACCGGCATTTCACCGGCATAGGCATCGGGCCGTCCCACAGCGGCGGCAAGCTCAACTCCCGGATGTTCATGCAACGCTTCTTCAATGATTGAAGGATCGATATTATGGCCTCCACGAATGATCAGATCTTTTGCCCGGCCCGTAAGCCAGATATAGCCATCAGCATCAATCCGCCCGAGGTCGCCGGAACGCAGCCAGCCATCGGTCGTGAACGCCTTCTGATTATATTCAGCCTGCACATAACCGGGCGTGACGCAGACGCCCTTCATGATAATCTCGCCGATCTCGTCGACGTCGGAGAACCGGGTAATATGACCGCTTTCATCAATGTCCGCTGCTTTCACTTCAACAAAAGGAAAACGCAATCCGACAGAGCCGAAGCGCACTTCTCCCTGTTGCGGCTGCATGGTGGTGAAACAAGTCACCTCCGTCATCCCGTAGCCTTCAAGCATGGGAACGCCGGACTTTTCGCTAATTGCCTTCAGGACTTCGACTGGCGCTGCGGACCCACCGGTGAGCCCAGCCCTTAATGTGCTGATATCTGAATCACCAACCGGTACATTCAATAGCGCAGATAGCATGGTCGGCACCCCGCCCAGCACGGTCACGTTATACTTGTCCACCAGCCGCCAATAATTCCCGATAACAAGAGGGTCTCGGAATCCCTGAGGGCTGGCAATGACCAAAGTAATTCCGTTCAGCATTGGCACCAGACCAACGACGATGGAACCGCTAATATGAAACATGGGCAAGCCGGCCAGCAGGCAGTCTTTTTCAGAATAACCCAGCCCGAAACCGCTCGAGGCGATTTGGGAGAGCTGCATCCGATTGGTATGGGGCGCAAGTTTGGGCACGCCGGTCGTTCCGCCTGTATGATAGTAGCCGATGACATCATCCAGAGAGTCATTGAGCGGACCGTTTATCGCCCCTGAGTCCTGCTTTGCTGTCTCTGCATCGAGCGGGAAAATTTTCTTGCCGTCACATTCCTTGTCACCCCCCAGCACGTATACAGCCTTGAGGTTAGGCATGCGTTCGATAACATAGGCGGCTTTCTCCCAAAGCTCGGGGCTAAGCGCCTGTCCGGTCGCAATAAGGATGGTGGCGTTGGCCGCCTTGGCTATGCCATGAATATGTTCCGGCTCCAACAAGGGATTGACTGCATTGACCGTTCCCACAGCCTCCGCGCCCAGCATCGTAAAGTATGCTTGTGGGCAGAGTGGCAGCAGGTAGGTAACTGTCTCTCCCTTCTTCAGGCCCGCGGAAAGAAACAGATTGGCTGTCTGGTTTACCTTGGCCAATAACTCCCGATACGTGATTGGAACACCTTCTCCCATCGGATCGCCCGGAGGCAAAGCGATCAGAGCAGGCTTGTCCGGGAAGTGCTCAACGGTCGCGCAAAACGCCTCATATACGGAATGATAAGGAACCCATTGCTCGACCGGTGTCCGCTCAAACTTCTCGACATCCGCAAGCGAATGAAAGGGTAAGTTGAAGGCTTTCAGCGAATTCGCCATTCTTTTTCTCTCCCAAGGTATTTTATTTTTATTGAGGATGATTGATCATCTCTCGTTATATCGTTCATGATGCCATATTAAAGACAGGACACAATCAAAAATTGGCAGCTCACCTTCGCCAATTTTTGAAAACGCCCGGAGGCATCATGAAGGACTTCAAGGATTTAACGGCCCTTACCATTGGTTCCGCGACAATTGACATCATTGCCTCTGTCGAGGATCAGGACATCGAGCGCATGACTATGCATAACGCCACGTCATCTTTCCTTCTGCTCGAAGAAGGCCGGAAGATAGACGTAAGCTCCATCAAGTCCTCCGTCGGCGGCGGCGGCACGAACTCTGCGGTTGCACTGGCGCGCCTTGGATATCACACCAGCGCTTTCGTAAAGACCGGAAAGGATATTGAAGGCGCAAAAATAAAAGAAATCCTTGAGACAGAACAAATAGAAACCGATTTGATGATCATGGATGATGCATTAGCGACCGGGCAAGCCATCATGATCATGTCCCATGTCCGCAACCCCACCATATTCACTAATCGGGGGGCGAATACATCACTTACAACTGATGAAATCAGCCGCGCTCTGTTTCAACAAAAAGACCTGGTTTACATCGCCAGCCTGTCCGGAAACTCTGCGGCATGCCTGACGCATATCACGCGCCTTGCCAAGGAAGCCGGCGCTTTCGTGGCAACAAATCCGGGCATCCGCCAGATTACCTACTGGGCTGGGGATATTGTGGAAGCGTTGGCGCATGTGGACCTTTTATCGATTAACGCTGTTGAGGCTGAACAACTCGCGCTGACCTTATTGCCCAAAGGACAACCACTCCCTGCAGACGAAACGGTTAGTGACGGCCCGCTGCTGTTGGATAAAGGGCTCGGCGGGCGGTCCTTTGAGAGTTTTGTGAGGGAAGTCTGTAAGCTCGGACCGAAAATCGTTCTGGTCACCAATGGTGCAGAGGGAGCCTATGCCGGGACGTCAGAAGGTATCAGATTTCACCCGGCCGGCAAATCCGAAGTGGTCAATACCGCTGGTGCCGGAGATGCTTTCGCCACCACTTTCTCCGCCTATGCCGCCGCCGGTGCGGAACTTGAGGTTTGCCTCAAAGCGGCGACAGCCAATGCCCTGTCCGTTATCGCGGCTCCGGATACTCAAAGTAGTTTGTTGCGAAAGCAGGAACTGCAGGATTTGTTACGTGCTTGAGATCACAACAACAGGTATCTTTCATTGTTCGGCCCCCTGTAATGTTATAGTACGGTGCTGAATAGGAGCGCCGTCGTCATGGGTAAAAATCTTCTTTTAAGCA